>JADHED010000079.1_pt1 | contig 135800 bp, 105 predicted proteins | sample 8952041 | NCBI WGS metagenome assembly JADHED01 (sample SAMN16124423, study PRJNA663239) | bioreactor sludge metagenome | isolation source: sludge (control) | place: India:Bengaluru | collected 2018-09-08 | reverse complement strand
CGGTCGGAACTCTGGAGATTCGGTCGAGCAAACCAGGAGCACTTTCGGTGACGAGATCCGTTGGCCTGGCGGAGCCGGTACCGGTCTGCGCGTCTGGACGTGGCCCGGCTCATGAGAAGAGCGGAGGCGGAGTAGGACGGCGATCTGATGACGCCCTTGTGCCTTCGAGTTTGTCCGGGGAGGGAAACGGCGCAGGCCAAGGTTGAATCCTCAACTACAAATCGGTAGGCTCAGAGCTGGCAGATTCGTGATGCCAGACCGAGCCTCATCAGCGCCTCATCCCGCGCCCCGCCAGTTTGCTCCCCGGGTGAGGCGCTCGCGAGCCATGATTCGGGAGAGGCTGGAGCTTGCGGCTCTTGCAATTGCCGCGGCGCCGGACCGGTGGAAGGAAATCGCGGCCGCCACGCGGTCCGCCGCCGGAGCATCGCGCGATCTGGGGGCAACCAGTGCTTCCGTGCAGTTTCTCGTGACGTGCTCTTCCGAGAAGAAACAAGTCCTGCCCATAGAGGCGCTAGAGCAAATCGGGTGCGGCGGGCTCAACACGGTATACCGGACGAGAGATTGCATCTTCCAGTTGCCTTTTATCGTGAGGCAGCCCAGGCAGGCGCGCAGCGCCGCGGAACTCGAGTTCTTTCTGCGGCACGACCGGATCATTGAAGAGCGAATGAGGACTCTGCCCTGGCACCCGGTGATTCCCGTCTGCGTGGGCCGGATGAAGACCAGCGAGTCTCATTACGAGGTGTATGAGTATGCTCCTGGAATCAACCTTCGCTCCTACGTGGCCTCCCGGGGCCTGACCACCGCGGCCATTCTGGATATCGCCTTCAGCGCTGCTCGCGGGCTTCAGCATCTTCACGCCCACGGCCTCATTCATGCCGACTTGAAGCCAGAGAATTTCTGTGTCGAGGAACGGACCCTTCCAAACGGACGCAGGCAGATCTGTGTCTGGATCATCGACTTCGACATGGTCACGACGCCGGAGGAACTCGCCGCGGAGATTGCGGCCGGCACATTCAGCGGGACTCCAGGTTACATTCCGCCAGAGACCTTTTCCACGATCGTGCCCGCGGAGAAGGAGGAGCAAGAGCGCATGGCATTTGCGAAGGATGTTTACGCGCTCGGAGTCAGCCTCTGCCAGATTCTGGGCGACGAGGTGTCTGATCTTCCCAGCAGTCATCAGAGCCCAAGCAGCCCGTGGTCCGGGCGTCCGCTGGTCGGGCCATGGCGGCTTCCCGGTTCGCTGCCGCTGCCTTTCCGGGAACTTGTATGCGCCTTGTGCACCGAGGAATGGCGCCTGCGCCCGGCCGCTTCGGAAGTGGCCGCTTCGCTCCGGAGCATGCGAAAGAGAGTCGACCGCTCTTCCTCGGCGGTCCTGATCGTCAAGCCTAGCTCACGAAAGATGGTCCCTCGTTTCGAGGAGGCGCTGGCTCACGGGCCGTCGCTCGGGCCGTATTTGGTGGTGAATCCAGACTACGTGGTTCGCGAAGTAGCCGATGGACAGCCGGGCCGGATCATGGAGATTCAGGACATTCACGGCCGGAGGCTTCTGGCCATCGCATTCACCTTCAAGAGCCTGCATGCCGCGGATGCCTTTTATGAAGGCCGCCGGCGCCTGCTGGCGGGGCTCAATCGCGTGCGCAAGGCGCACCCAGCTCTCTTCTGGGGCACGTTTTCGGATCTCGTGAGGACCCAGGATGGCCCTGAGGGGCCGTTTCAAGTCTGGTTCATCCGGCCGCTTTTGCCCGAGGCGGTGGATTTGGAGGTCTTCCTCCAGAAAGAGGCAGACCTCTCCCTCAAGGAGCGCGTCGCGATTCTGCGCCGCATTACGGATGCGCTGACGGCACTGGAGGAGGCGGGGTACACGTACACCGGAATCGAGGCGCGGTCGGTTTTTTTTGTGCCCTATCCGTCAACGGAGATCGAGGCGACGCTTCCGTTTCAGAACCGGCGTCTTTTCGATGTTCGCGCTTCGCGCCCCTACCACCAGGAACTCATGAACATGGCAGCCGTGGGTCCCATTTCGCGGGTGGAGGATTCGTATCAAGCCGTGGCTGACATCCTGAGTTTGGCTGCGGAACTCGATGTTCCCGCCCAACTCCCGGGGGATTGCCTCGATTTCCTCGAACAGTTGCCAGACGCTGGCACCTGGGATGAACGCGCGGCACTCTTCCGCTGGATCGAGCAGCACTGCGAACTAGCAACCCTGGGGTGACCTGGAACCGCTCTAACGCTCGAACGATTCCCGGCGGGACGACCCCGAAAGGAGCACGAGGTAGCGTTCGGGGTCGGCTGCAATCTTCTTGTGCGCGGCCTCCAAACTTGACTCACCGGCGTAGCTGACGGCTGACCGGAGGTGCCCGGCAATGCGGGACAGAATACCCACTACGCTCCCAACATAGGGAAGCCTTACTGTTTGTCCTTCGGCGGGTGTGCTGAGGGCATCGGCCAGCCGGTCAGCGGTCGTTCCATCCGCCACGGCCTCGGGGGACGTCATCCCCCGGTACAGCTTGACCTTCTGGCGGGTTGCCGGGTCCTCGACCACGATTCCCGGGGACTCGTCTGTTCCCGAGAGGAGCGAGCCAAGCATGACGGTCGAGGCACCGCAGACGAGTGCGAGAAAGATGTCCTTGTCATTTCGGATTCCACCATCCGCGATGATCGGGATGCGGCCTTTGGTGCCCAGCCAGGCTTCGCGGACAGCTTGGAGCTGGGGGATGCCGGCGCCGGTCTCGAGCCGCGTGCGGCACCCGCGTCCTGGACCAACCCCTACCTTGATGGCGGCCGCTCCCATCTCCTCGAGGAATCGGGCTCCACTGCTCGTCGCCACATTCCCGGCCACTAGAGGAACATCCGGGAACTTCTCCAGGAATTGCTGCATGGCCTTGCCAGCCACCTCGGAGTCGGCGTGTGCGATATCCATGAGGACCACATCCACGTCAGCGGCGATGAGGGCCTCGGCCCGCTCCATGAAATCCCCCGTGGCGCCAATCGCTGCCCCGACGCGCAGGCGGCCTCGTGTGTCTTTCACCGAATAGGGTTTCTGTTTGAAGAGCCGCAGATCGCGCATCGTGACGAGTCCCTTGATCCGGTTCTCATCATCGACCAGGGGGAGTTTTTCCACGCGGCGCTCCCACATCGTCTTCTCGGCCTCTTCGAGGGTGACGGACGGAGGGCGGGTGACAAGGCGGGCCCGCGGTGTCATGACCTCTTCGACCCGTCTGTCCCCGGACGCGTCGCCGAGTGGCAAGTCACGCTGGGAGAGGATGCCCGAAAGGACTCCGGAGCCAGGGCTTTCCTCGATCAAGATGCCGCTCGCCCGGTGGCGTTCGATGAGGGCCCGAACCTCGGCAATCGTTGCCGTGCGCGGGAGGAGAAGAGGTTTTTCGATGACGTACGAGTGCCGCGTCTTGACGTACCGGACCCGTGCCGCCTGAACATGAATCGGACAGCTTCGATGCAGGAATCCGAAGGCTCCCTCAAGTGCGAGCGTTTTCGCCATTTCCTCCCCGACCACCGTGTCCATGTTGGCGCCGGTGACGGGGAGGCTGATCGTTACCCCCGAAACGAGGGGCATGGAAAGGTCGACGGCCCTCCGAGTCGAGACCGGGCTGTGCTGGGGGCGAAAGAGGAAGTCGTCAAAAGTCTTGCCGAGAAAGAACGGTTCAACGTCGTGCACTTTTCAATTCTTTCACAAGCTGGCAGGGGTAGCATGTCGCCCGGAGGTACGGATGATCCAACTCGCTCCCGCCTCGCCGCATGGCCGCGAAGTCCTCGCGGATCCAACACCCATGGGGCTTTTTGGCCTCGCCATCGGTTGCGCCGCCCTCGTGCCGATCGCCTTCGGCAAGAGCCTGACGCCTGCTGGCCTGGAGACGGCCGCCATCTTCTGTCTCCTTTTCGGAGCTGGCTGCCAGTTCTTCGCGGGACTGCTCAACCTCGTGAACCGCAACCTTTATGGCGGCACGCTCTTCTTGACCTTCGCATTTAACTGGGTCCTCAACTGGTGGGCGCTTCACTCGATGGCGAATGGGCTGGTCGCGGACCACACCATTGTCTTTGCGACCGAGGTCGCGTTTCTGGTGATCTTCGTTCTGATCACATGGGGTTTTGGCCACTTCAGTTCTCTGCTCTTCCTCTTTCTCCTCGACATCGACTTGCTGTACGCGTGCAAGGTGGCGGCCCGTCTCTTCAACACGCGTGCCCTGGATCCAGTCGTTGGAATTCTGACAATCGGCCTTGCCGTTCTCTCCCTCTGGATCGCGTTTGCCTTGCTGCTGAATCCGGTAACGGGCCGGCGCGTTTTCACGCTTGGCACCCCCGTCTTCGCGACGAGAGCGCGCCCCGCCCTCGACCTGACCGCACGGACAGCCTTGATCGGCCTTCTCTATTCCCACTGGAGAGAATCGGACGAGTCTCCACTGCCGGTGGCTGACGCTCTTTCGAAACTGGCCGCCTTCCCGGAAGGCCGGATCCGCGCGGAACTCGACTATCTCGCGGCCCGGGGCGTCATTGCGGTTTCAGGTGACGGAACGGTGAGGCTTCTTCCCGCCGGTATCGATCACTGGGAGCGGCACCTGGCTGGGTAGGCCCCGCGCCGTTCCCGCCTGCCGGGACTTGAGGTTTGCCCCGGATAACCGTTATCTTCCCGCATTCAGGAAGATGAGACTGGTCGTGGCGTAAAGGTGACGTGAATGAAAGTCATGAAGTTCGGCGGGACGTCTGTTGGAACTGCAGAACGAATCCAAGCCGTGGTCAAGATTGTGGTCGAGGAGAGGGCGAAGTCCGACGGTCTCGTCGTGGTGTCGTCCGCGATGCAGGGTGTCACCGACCAATTCATCGATGTCTGCAAGAGGGCTCATCGAGGTGACCGGAGTTTCGAAAACGTCCTGAACGAGATGGAAGAGCGCCATGTGAAGGTGGCCGACCTCCTCTTCTCCAGCCGGGCCGGGTCCCGCTCGCACCGGTTTATCTGGCAGGCGTTCAAGGAACTCCGGGAGTTCGTCCACGGCATCTGGATTCTGGGGGAACTGACGAGCCGTACCCAGGATTACGTGATGAGTCACGGCGAGCAACTCGCATGTACGATGATTGCCGAGGCTCTGGCAAACGCGGGTCTGGCAGCCGAGTACGTCGACAGCCGGACGCTCATCCGGACCGATTTGACCTACGGGTCGGCCACCGTCAACTTCGACCTGACCAACTGGAATATCCTCAATCACTTCAAGCACCGGTCCACGTTGCCGGTCATCACCGGGTTCATCGCGTGCGGTCCGGACAACGAGACCACGACTCTCGGGCGCGGAGGCTCGGATTACACGGCTTCGATCGTCGGTGCGGCGCTGGATGCCACCGAGATCGAAATCTGGACGGACGTGGACGGCGTGATGACGGCCGACCCGCGCAAGGTCGCTTCGGCGTTCCCACTGGAAGCTCTGACATTCGAGGAGGCGATGGAGCTTTCCCACTTCGGGGCCAAGGTCATCCACCCTCCGACGATGCTGCCGGCTCTGAAAAAGCGAATCCCGATCCGGATCCGGAACACATTTCATCCTGCTTTCACGGGCACGCGCATTTCCGAGCGTTCGTCCGGCGAGGCCGGAAGCCCGGTCAAGGGAATTGCCTGCATTGACCGGATGAGCCTTCTCAAGGTCACGGGCGAGGGGATTCTCCGGACGGCCGGCATCGCTTCCCGGGTGTTCGGTGCGCTGGCACGCAAGAACATCGAGGTCACGCTCGTCACGCAGTCGTCGTCCGAGCACAGCATGTGCCTGGCGATCGCCTCGGAACACATCAGGACGGCGCGCGAGACTCTCGAACTCGAGTTTCGCGTGGAGAGCCACCAGGGACAGATCTCGGCGATCGCCGTGGAGAACGATTGCTCGGTCATCGCGGTCGTGGGTGAGCGTGTGCAGAACATTCCAGGCGTGACCGGAAAAGTCTTCGCGGCGCTCGGGCGAAATGGCATCACTCCGAGGGCGATCGCGCACGGCTCCTCCGAGCGCAACCTGACCCTGGCGGTCCGACAGCCGGATCTGGTCAAGGCGATGAATGCCCTTCACGATCACCTGTTCCTCTCCCGGCACAAGACGTTGAACCTCTTTCTCGTGGGGCCAGGGCTCGTCGGAAAGGCGCTGCTCGATCTCTTGCAGGAGCAGGCCGAATACGCCAGCGCGGTGCTGCGGACCCGTTTCATTCTCGCGGGTCTCTCGAATAGCAAGGCGATGGTCTTTGACGAGAAGGGAATCAACCTCCTGCACTGGCGGGATCTCCTGGCAGACAGCAAGAGAGCGGCGAATCTCGACGAATTCACCGGGACGGTGCGGCAATTCAACGCGGCGAACTCGATCTTCATCGACTGCACGGGCACCGAGGACGCCGTGAGGCAATATCTGCCCCTTCTCGGGGCGAGTGTTTCGGTGATCACGTCGAGCAAGATTGCCAACACACAAGACTATGGCTTCTACAGGCAACTCCGGAGTACCGCCAGGGAAAATGGCACGCAGTTCCGTTACAGCACGAACGTCGGAACGGCGCTGCCGATCATCGACTCGATCAAGAGCATCATTCACAACGGAGATTCGATCGAACGGATCGAGGCGGTGCTCTCGGGATCGCTCAGCTTCATTTCCAACAGCGTCAACGCGGGGAAATCCTTCGAGGACGCAGTGCGTGAGGCGCGTGCCCTCGGTTACACGGAGCCCGACCCTCGGACGGATCTTGGTGGAACGGATGTGGCGCGTAAACTCATGATCCTTGTCCGGGAAGCTGGCCACGCTCTCGAGATGAGCGATTTGGTAGTAGAGCCCTACATGCCCGAGGAGTTCTTCTCGGGTTCGGATCTCGATGGCGCCCTCCGGGAGGCGAGTGGCGTGGTTGCCGCGAGGGTGGCTGGCGCAAAGTCCAGGGGAGCCGCCTTGATGTACACGGCGAGATATGCGGATGGCAAGGCCCGCGCCGGTCTCGAGGAGATTCCGGCGGGGCACCCCTTCTACCACCTCTCGGGAAACGACAACATCGTCAGCCTGACGACACGAACGCTCTACCGGCAGCCGCTCGTGATCCGGGGTGGTGGCGCTGGAGCCCGGCTCACGGCGGCGGGCCTTTTCAACGACATCGTCCACGTTTCACAGTCCATGTCGTGAGGAGGGACGATGAGCGTCATCCTGCCAAACGAATATGACGGACGGGCCAAACTCGAGAAGAGGGGGATTCTCTGCGTCTCGGAAGACGAGGCAAATCGAGCGGATATCCGTCCCCTGCGCATCGGCATTCTCAATATCATGCCGAGAGGCGAGACTTACGAGTTCCACGTTCTGTTTCCGCTCAGCCGCTCAATCATCCAGGTCGAGCCGGTGTGGATCCGTCTCCACTCCCACACGTACACGAGTTCCGACCCGCTGCACCTCGACTTGTTCTACGACTACTTCGAAAACGTGATCACGAAAGGGCCGCTGGATGGTCTGCTCGTCACCGGCGCGCCCGTCGAGGAAATCCGGTTCGAGGAAGTCACTTACTGGGAAGAGATCTCCACGATCCTCGCTTTCGCCAGGAACAACATCACATCCACTCTCGGTCTTTGCTGGGGTGGCCTGGCACTCGCCAAAATGCTGAACATCGAGAAAGTCATGTACGAGCGCAAACTCTTCGGTGCGTACGAGACGCGAAACCTCGACCGGAAACACCCGATCACGGGTGAGATGGACGACGTTTTCTACTGCCCGCAGAGCCGGCACTCCGGAATCCCGGACGATGTGCTCGAGGCTGAGCGCGACCGCGGAACCGTGAGGCTTCTCGCTCACTCCGAACCTGGCGGGTACACCATTTTCGAGAGTGCTGACCGGCGGTACCTGATCCACCTTGGTCACCCGGAGTACGAAGCACCCCGCCTCGTGGAGGAGTACAGGAGGGACGCTGCCCTCGGACGGACAGACGTGGTGCCCCCTGTGAATGTTGATCTCGACCGGCCGCTCAACCGCTGGAGGAGTCACGGACTCGAGTTTTTTGCCCAGTGGATTCGCACCGTGTACGAGCCGACCAGCCGGGGCAGGTGACTGCTCCTCGCTTGGGAAAACTCTCGGCAGAAAGGCGAGACGGGGAGCCGTCGATTTCTGGGTGGTCGGGCGTCGCTGGTCTGAATGCGGTCAGAACTCGAAGCGCGTCAGGGCGATCGTCCTGTCACCGTCATCCGAGGGAGTGGCCGCGGGGCCGCGTGCCTTTTCGAGAACCTCGCCTCCAGGCGGGAGTCCAGCGGTCCCGTCAGCCGCGAAGCCAGCGAGCTTCTCGCTTTTCGGGAGCGCCACCTCGACGATCGTCCCCTCCTCCGGAAGCGTGAGGTGCCTGAGGATGGTCCAGGGCCCGGTCTCCCCATTCCTGGTCAGGGCTTTTGGATCGAGGGGATAACCATCCACCCGAATGGACTCAATTTTCGACGTGTGGAAGGCGATTTGTACACGGAGTGCCTTCCTTGGAGACTGAAGTCTCACCGAAAGCCGTCTCGAGTTTCCCTGCGTTTCCTCCGCCGTGAGTTCTATCCGGGGCCCGGGAACGTTTCGTGACGCCGGGGCCCGTGACGAGAGGAATTTGGCCCGCGAAGCCCATGGGAAAGGGGAAGGAGTCAAGAGCCTCCACTGGGCGCTGGCCGCGAGCCCCGGAGCCATCTCCAGGGCATTCGAAGGAACGAGCCACTGTGGGGCGTTCTCCCCACTGAGGCAGATGATGTTGAGTTGCCCCGGTGTCCGGTCATTTCTCGCGGGCAGAACGAGGGCCGTGATCAAGCTCAGGATGGCAGTCAGGGTGGAAACGGCCAGGACCCCTCTTCCCCAGGCCCGAGACTCGGAAACCGCGGGTATGAAGACACTTCCCGCAAGAGCGACGAGCAGGGAGACGGCAACCATCATGGGAAGTCCCAACGCTTCGTAAAGGAACCATGCAACGGGAAAGAGTACGAGCCCGGCGGCCACCGTGGCGAGACCCGTCAAGAGGACTCTCGCCACTGGGGAGTCCCCTGGCGGGAGCAAGGTCAGGAAGACGGCGAATCCTGGGATCAGGACGAGGAAACTGAGACCCGGCGCGAAAGCATCCGCCGCAAGCGAGAGAGCGCCAAGCCAGACGGCAGTCCCGAAACGGAGGGAAATCGTCCCGCCCCGCTTGACGAGGAGAATTGCTGTAGCCTGGGTGGCAACCAGGGCAGATGCCCAGAAAAAGATGACTGCGGGCATGGGGTAGGCGATCCAGCTAGGAGAAGAGAACCTCAGGCTCATCAGTTTCGATCCGGCGGCTCCGAGTAGAAAGGAAGACAGCAGAGCTGCCGGAAGCCAGAGGAGGCCGTACCAGATTCCCGCGGAGGTGAGTTCCTTCCTTTTCAAGAGCAGTGCGGCGGCGACAGCGGTTCCGAGAAGGAGGGTCAGCGCAAACGGAAGCGTCCACGGTTCGGGCCACCAAACAATGAATGAGTTCAGCACGGAGAACCAGACGGCGTTTCCGGCGGGCGGATTCGCCACGTCGAGGCTGGCGAGCGTTCTGACAGTTGCAAGTGCGCAGTCGCCATGGTGCTGAAGAGTCTCTATCGAGAGATTGACGGGTTCGTCCAGGGGAGTGTGGTAAAGCGCGGCGGACCCCATGAAGCCGAAGTTGACTCCGTTCCGGCCGCGGCGCTTGAAGACGGAGAGGTCCGTGTCGTTTGGAAGCCACTTGTAGACGGTGTAGAACAGCGAACTGGTGGATGGGTGTGAGAGCACACCTGCAAGACTCGAGATGAGCCACGCGTTGTCATCGCTCGTCTCGAAAAGGAAACTCGGGCCCGATGTCCCGCGCGCCTCCAGATTCACAAAGACACTCGCCTTCTGGAACCAGCGGCTCTTCTCTGCAAACGCCTCGGCGCCCAGGAGCCCTCCCTCTTCTCCGTCCGTGATCAGGAAGTAAACAGGGTTTCGGAAGCTCTCATGCGATATCGCTCTTGCGATCTCGAGGGAGACGGCGACTCCGGAGATGTCGTCGGCCGCTCCGAGGGAGGCCGGAACCGAGTCGTAGTGAGAGGTGAGGAAGATGCCGTTCCCCCCGGTCCGCCCTCGCCGGTACGCCACGATGTTCACCACATTCGCGCAAACACCGTGTTGGTTACAAACGAATGCCTGCTCGAACTCCGTCTCGTAGCCAAGGGCAAGAAACGCACCAGCGATCCGCTCGCGTACAACCGAGCCATCGGCACTGCCGGACGGGTGAGGCCCAGTCCCTTCGAGAAGGCCAACCACGTGCTGGAAGGCTTGCCCCGCGGAAAACTCTCGTGCCGGTGTGGCCTCTTCGGTTTGCGCTGGCCGGGGCACCCCCGTCAACAAGACCGCGATGAAGGTCGCAAAGGCGATGACGAGCAGGGATCCCGCATTCAGCTTACCCATGCCGGGATCCTACGAGTAGTTTCGATCATGCGTGTGAAAGAGTGGGTCATGGAGAGCTTTGATCAGGAGCGGACGCTCACCAGAGCTTTTCCGCCACCACCAGCAGAACCTCCGGGCTCAGGACCATTCCCATGTGGGTCGTCTTGACCTCATGGTGGGTGACATCGCGTTCTGTGTGGTCAAGGCAGGCGGACCACGCAACAACTCCGTCGAGGCGGCTGTAAATGGCGGTGACGGGAACCCGAAGCGGCACTGACGAACGCGCTCGGACCTGGGCCTCGATCTCGTCCAGGTTGTAGCCCTTCTTGCGGTAAGCCCTGCCTGTCTGTGTGTACTTGGGCCCCCCAATGATGGGTGCTCCGAGAGTGATCACGCGGTCAACCGCATCTGGACATTCCCGGGCGACTTCCCGGGCGAGGTACCCGCCCAGGCTCCACCCGATGAGCCGAATCCTCTTTCCCGTCTGTTGATGCGCGGCCTTGACCTTCTCGAGGAGGCGGGGCCGAAGCTTGGCCACGTTCCCACCATTTACTCCGAGTTCCCACCCCCTCACGTTGTAACCGAGGTACTCGAGGTACTTTCGCAGGACGACAGTCCAGCTATCAGATGTGGCGAAGCCCGGAACGACGATTACGGGTTCTCCCGAGACCCTGCGGCGAGTGGCAAGCCAGGGGAGTGAGACGAAAAAGCGTGGGAGTTCGAACACGACAAGGGCTTCTCTCAGAAGGGCGGCGCGGGATGGGGGCTGGAGCTTTCGGTCAGGCATCATGCCGGGGTCAAGAATAGCTGATGTGCTGTGTCAGGGTTCCATCTGGGTTCTGGCGTATCGGGCCAGGTTGTTCCAGAAGGTGCGGTTGGGCGCCTCCGGGGTCTTCCCGCCCAGGATCGAAGCATCCGCAAGGGCCAGCACTTCACCTCTGCCATAGCTGTCAATGGCTGCCGCGACATTTCCGCCTTCGTATGCCAGAACAGTCGCGTTTGGGCGCGTCTCAATTGCCAGGCCGTTGCCCGCCGCCAGGACCAGCGACCTCACCCCAGCCATTAACGGATGCGAGCCGTGGGCCAACGCTTCGGACCCAGTCAGCGTCCGGCTCGAGAACGTCATCCCGGTCAGGGCTCCAACGGTGTTGATGTCACTCGAGTCTTCGTTTGGTTCGAGCGGAGTCATTCCATAACGCAGCCGGGTGGCTGAATTCGTCAGAACCAGAAGGCCGCCATCTTCGACATACCGCCTGAGCGCTTCGGCTTCTTCGGGCGAGAAGGACTCATCGTACGGCTCGGGTCCTGAGAGTGCGGTAGGGTAATCGACAACGGGCAAGACGATGACGAGACCCGCTCCTCGTAAGCTGGCCTGTGTGACGGGGCTTCCGTACGGGATGCTGTCAACATCAAAGCCCTCCCAGGAGAGAGTCATCCCGAGCATCGAGAGGTGAGACGGCGTCATGTGAACCGGCTCCGTGTGGCTCGCCACGAATACTGCTCGAGACGCCGGATTTGGCGTGACTCTCAGGGGAGCGGTTTCCAGGGGAAGGTCGAGTGCCGCTGTGAGGGCCACGGCCGCCATTTGTGCGAGTTCGGTCTCGTGCAACTCGGCCAGCGGCATGTCGTCGTACGGATCGTGGAGGTGTCCTTCCACATGCACCTCCGTCATGGCCTCGCTCAGGTAGATTGTGTCGGCGTTCGGGACTCCGAACCCGGCGAAGGAGCTGTTGTCGGAGGCCACACCCTGAACATCGACGACCCAGAGCGGAACGCCGTGGCTGGCCGCCAGCCTCTGCAGAGCCTCCGGGAAGGGGAGATCCGGGTTCCCGAGTCCCCTGTACGATTGCGACTCCAGAACCAATCCTGCCCGCATGCCATCAAGGGGATGAGTGAGGCAGTCGAACTGAAGCATCGCGATGGCCCGGTCGAGGACTTCGGAATGGGACTGTGTAAACGCCGCCGAGCCGTAGAGTCCTCGTTCGTGGCTGCCGAACCAGACGAGAAAGATGTCGACTGGCGGGCGAATCCGGCACTCGTCGAGAATTCGCGCCAATTCCAGAAGTGTGACGGCCCCGCTGCCATCGTCGAGGGCCCCAGGGGAGTTCGGCGAATCGAGGTGGGCCCCCAGAACGAGCGCCCGAGAGCCGTCCCGGCCCGGGATTCGGAAGGCGAGGTACTCCGAGTCGCCGGGAGAGAAGACATCCGCGTCCCACGAGACGCGCGCGCTTGTGACTCGTGAGAGATCCGAGGAACTCTGGATACCGGCTGGCGCGAGGTCTTCGATCCTCACGATGAGCGTTGGCACGGAAGGGGGAGTTTGAAGTCCGGCGAAAATGCTGACATCCCCCGCAAAAGAGCCGTGGCTGACTCCGGGTGTATTCGAAAAGCGAGTCACGAGGATCAGCGCGGCTGGCTCGGCCCGCAGAAGGGCGGTTGCGGCCTGAGTGGCCGTGGAGGCCGTGAGATAGCCACGGTCCACGAGAGCGTAATCCGCAAAGGCAACGGTACCCCGAAGCGAGCCTGCTGCAAGGCTGTAGAGTTCGGTGCTCCGCCCCAAAAAGCGAATCGGCCCCGAGGCGGTCACCGGATTCGGATCGGCATCGTTGGGCGCGCCATCAGAGTCGTATCGCAAGGCGAGCGCAAGGTCTTCGCGATGCCCTTGTAGCGCGTGGGCGGGCACTTCGTGCTCCTGTCCAGACACTGTCAGTGTCAGCCTGGATTCGCGAACTTCCGTCGCCAGCGGAATTCGGAACGCTGGCCGTTCCAGGGCGGCCCCCCTCGCCCCGAGGACGTCAAGCTGCAAAAGGTGAGAAGAAAGCCAGGAGAAGGCTTCTCGTTCACCGGCGCTTCCCGATGTCCGGAAGAGATTACCCTTGCCGATGGCGGTCAGGTCTCGCAAGGCTGTCAACATGCGAGACGAGGAAATGGAGGCAAACGGCGGCCGTTCGGGGCCCTCATCTTCCAGTGGGCGCCCTGGAGGCCTGATCCGGTCCCCCGAGACGGGTGTGAGTTGAGGTAGGTCCTCCGAGAAGAAGTACGACCCCGAACTCTGGCGAGAGGTTGGCCTTCCCGAAGTCTGGGTCAGGAGAAAGGCTCCAAGGCCGATCACAAGTGCGAGGTGAGTTTTTGCGCGTTGCATCGCTTCCTCCAATTTCTGGTCCCGGCCAGAGTGCCCCGGCAGCGGCTGGAATCCCCGGCCGCTGCCCAGGCAGGAAGGAGGGCTCGGCGCCCAGGGCTCAGAGTGCTAACAGAGCTTCCTCTATGATTCCTTTTACGAGTTCAATCTTGTAGGAGTTCTGGGCGAGTGGGGCGGCGCCTCTGACGGCGGCCTCTCCCGCCGCGCGTACGGCAGTGAGATCGAGCGGGTTTCCGGCCAGCATTTTCTCGGCCTCCGGGACTCTCCATGGGATCGGAGCCACGCCGGATAGGACAAGGATCGCCCGTTCGACCTTGTTTCCCTCGAAAACGATCGAGGACGCAAGGCCCGTCAGGGCGAAGTCCCACGAGCCGCGGGACCGGAGTTTCCGGTAAGAACCGCGAGCCCCCTTGGGTGCTTTCGGGATGACCACCTCTGTCAAGATCTCTCCTGGAGCCAGTACGGTCTCGCGCTTGTGGTCGACGGCTGGCAGAACAAAGAACTTCGAGAACGGGACCCTCCGTTTCCCCTTGGGTCCGGCCAGTGTTGCGATGGCCTCCAGTGCGACGAGGGCCGGGGCCGTGTCGGAGGGGTGAACGATGTGGCATCCATGACCGCCGAAAATGGCGTGATACTGGTTTTCCCCATTTTCAGCAAAACACAGCTCACCGTTCTTTCGCGCACAATCGAAATCACCCCGGAAGTACCAGCAACGAGGCCGCTGACAGATGTTGCCTCCCAGGGTGCCCTGATTTCGGAGCTGCGGGCTGGCCGCGGCTGCTGCTCCCTGAGCAAGAGCGGGGTAGTCGGCGGTGATTTCGGGGTTCCGCGCGATCTCGGCAAGGGTTGTCAAGGCACCAATCCTCAAGCTCCCGTCTCGGGTGCGCTCGATTCCTTTAAGCTCGGCGAGGCCTGCCAGGCTGACGACAGTTGTCGCCTCGAAGACGCGGTCGCGCAGACACCCAAGCAGATCGGTCCCGCCGGAATGCGCGCGCGCGCCGGGCTGGGAGAGCGCTCTGATGGCTTCGGGAAGCGTGGCCGGCCTCACATGGTTGAAGTTGGGTAGCATGGCGTCACCCCTTCTTCCGCTGCTCCGAGAGGAGCTGAATCATCTTCGCGGGGGTCATCGGAGAGTTGAAAACGCGGACCCCAGTGGCATCGAAGACTGCGTTGGCGATGGCTGCCGCAGTGGCAATCGTGGCTGGTTCACCGAGTCCCTTCGCACCCGTCGTGTTGCATTCTGCATCCTTGGGGTCGATGGCGACGACGGTTTGATCAACTGGCACGTCGAGAGCCGTTGGGATCTTGTAGTCGTGCCAGTTGACGTTGACCATCTTGCCCGTGTGCCGGTCCATGACGCGTTCTTCCGTGCGGGCGAGTCCGAGACCCATCACGATGCCGCCGAAAACCTGGTTGTCGTAGGTGAGGCGGTTCATGACGCGCCCGCTTTCCTGGGCCGCCACGAACCGGGTAAGGGTAACCTCGCCCGTCCTCACGTTCACCTCTACCTCGGCGAAGTGGGCGGCAAACGGGCTGACGGCTCTTCCCTCGGGGTTCGGTCCACGGAATCCGATGCCTGTGAGGACTTGTTGCCGCTGCAGACCAGGGACAGCGGTGACGGCGATCTTCCTGGCAGGATCCTTTGTCGAAATGATCTCTGAACCCGCCAGGGTCAGGTCTTCTGCCGGAACTTTCAACTCCTCCGCCGCGAGAGCGATGAGGTTTTTCTTGACTTCCAGAGCTGCCGCCCGCGCCGCCGGACCATCGGAAGGAACCGTCTTGCTTCCGCCGCTGGGAGCGCTGAACTGAGTGGTTCCCGTGTCAGCATGCTCGATCTGGACTCTCTCGAGGGGTACTCCCAGCTCCTCTGAGACGATCATCGCCATGAACGTCTTGGTGCCCGTGCCGATGTCGGCTGCCCCCATGTTGATGTTGACGCTGCCGTCGGAAAAGAGCTTCACGATGACGGTGGACGGTGGTCCGCCCGCGTAGCCCCACAGAGCCGCAGCCATGCCCGACCCCTTCTTGATGGGTCCCTCGGATTTGGACGCCGCCTTTGCTTTTTCCCAGCCGAAGGCTTTCGCACCCTGCTCGAGACATCTGGCGAGTCCTGTTGTCGTGTAAGGCTGGTTTCCACGCCTCTGGCTGATTTTGGGGACGTTCTTCACGCGAAGTTCCACGGGATCCATCCCAATCTTGACGGCGAGTTCATCCATGGCCTGTTCGAAAGCCCACGCGCACTGGGGGAATCCTGGGGCCCGGAAGGGCCGTGCGCGCCCGGCGTTGGTGAAGACGTTGCTGTCTTCCGTCCGGACGTTCGGGCAGGTGTAGAGATCCGTTGCGAGGAAGCTGGTGTCGGCTCCGGCGGGGTAGGCTCCGCCCGAGCCCGTGCTGACGAACTCGATGGCGGTGAGCGTGCCGTCTTTCTTGGCGCCAATTGTGACGCGCATGGTGTTCGCGGGCCGGTTACCGGTTGCCAGGAACACCTCCTCGCGGGTCAGGAAGAGCTTCACGGGGCGGGCCGTCATCTTGGCGAGGAGAGCCGCGATGATGGTGTACTTGCCAGCTTCGAGCTTGGATCCGAACCCGCCGCCCATGTAGTGACCAATGACGCGGACGTTGGCCATCGGAAGTCTGAGTGACCCGGCGACGGCCTGCTGTACGGCGAAGACGCCCTGGGTGGTATCCCAGATGGTCAGCCGGTTCCCGTCCCATTTGGCGACCGAGCCGTGCACCTCCATCGGAGTGTGAATCTCGCAGGCGGTGGAGTAGGTGCGTGCGACAGTGATGTCGGCCTCGGCGAGCCCTTTTTTCAGATCGCCGCGTTCGTAAATGCTCGGGTCGGCCACGCGGTTTCCGCCTTCGTGGAGAACTGGTGCACCCGGTTTCAGGGCCTCTTCCGGGGTGAGGACGAAAGCAAGCTCCTCGTACTCGACCCTGATAGCCCTGATGGCGTCCCGGGCTTGCTGAGCCGTTTCGCCGGCCACCGCGGCCACCTCGTCGCCCTCGTAGCGGCAGTGCTCGTCCAGTATTTTCGTGGTGGGGGTTCCGCGGCGCCGGAACCAGGGGATATCTGCCCCCGGTGATGCAGGGGTGAGGATGGCCCGGACGCCCGGCATCTTGGCGGCCACGGTGGGGTCAATCTTCTTGATTTTGGCGTGAGGGTGCGGGCACCGCAGAATGGCCGCGTGCAGCATGTCCGGCAGGGACACGTCGAGAGGGTAGACAGCCGAGCCGCTCACGCGTTCGTAGGCGTCAATCCGGGGAGTGGGCTTGCCGACGATCGAAGTTTCGGCCCAGGGATCCGGGCTGGATGAAGGCTTCGGAGTTTCGGGTACGGCGCCGTCTAGCCAGTACAAGCCTGTCATGGCTCACCTCTTCCCGGCCGGTTTGGCGCCGGAGGCCTTCTGAACGGCTCGGAAAATGTGGACGTAGGCTCCGCAGCGGCAGAGATTCCCGCTCATGCCGATGCGGATCTCGTCAAGAGAAGGGCCGGGGTTTGCACGAACGAGGCCCTCTGCGGCCATGATCTGCCCGGGGGTGCAGTACCCGCACTGAAAGGCGTCCTCTTCGGCAAAAGCATTTTGCATCCGGCCGAGATCCTCGCCCTCGAGGAGGCCCTCGATGGTCGTGATCTCTTTGCCCTTTGCTTCCAGCGCGAGGGTGAGGCACGAGTAGCGGGGAATGCCGTCGATGAGAACGGTACATGCTCCGCACTCGCCCCTTTCGCATCCGGGTTTTGTCCCGGTGAGACCCAGACGTTCGCGGAGCACGTAGAGCAAGGTCCATCGAGGCTCGACCAGGACGTTGTGGACGCGGCCATTTACGGAGAGGCTCAGTTTGATAGGCTCGCCCTGGGTTGGCTTTTCGGTGGCCGGGCCTGGTGCGGCTGTGAGCGTACCGGCGGCCGCGACTCCGGCGGCGGCTCCCATGGACCCCAGGAATCCGCGGCGGCTGACGCCCTGGTGGCAGGCGTCCTGGTGGCAGGCACACTCGTCGCCGTGATGATGTCGTTCGTCGCTCATGAAGTCCCCCTTCATGCCCCGGGGTTCGCCCGGAAGCTGGCATCGGAACCCCTGAAGTTTAAGGAGATTCTCCTCAAAGATCCCAGCAATTCGCGAGAAATTTGGAAATATGGGGAAATATGGGGACAGGTAATTTACTGGAAATTCTGGTAGACTCGTGGCGTGAGAAGGGCGCGTGCATTTCCGGTCGAAGGGTCGCACGTGGGGTTCTTTCACTGCCTCTCCCGCGTCGTCGATCGGCGGTTCATCATGAACGATCCCGAAAAGGATGTCTTCCGCAGGATCCTGAGGCAGTGCGAGGTCTTCTACGGGATTCGGGTCTTGACCTACTGCATCATGTCAAACCACTTCCATATCCTAATCGAAGTTACTGAACCGAAAGAGCTTACGGAGGACGAGATCCTCTCTCGCGTGGCCGCCCTTTACCCGGCAAAGTTCGTCATCGGCCTTCGGAAAGACCTTGACACCTTTCGCGATGCTGGCCTTCAAGCTCTCGCACAAAAGCGTCTGGATTCGTTCACCCGCCGTATGTGGAACCTCTCGAACTTCATGAAATCACTCAAACAGCGGTTCAGCACGTTCCACAACCGGAACAACAACCGCAAAGGCACCCTCTGGGAAGAACGCTTCCGTAGCATCATCGTGGAAGGGGAGGAGCGCGCTCTTCTCACGATGGCCCTCTACATTGATTTGAACCCGATTCGTGCTGGTATCTCAGCTGACCCGGCAGACTATCGTTTCTGCGGCTACGGCGAAGCCGTTGGCGGCGGGGTAGCCGCCCGCTCTGGGCTGACGAGTCTCGTGCACTGGAAAGCAGGGTCGTGGACAGCGGTGCATTCGGAATACCGGCGGCTTCTCTATGCAACGGGAGAAGAATCTTCTTTTCGTAAGGGCTTCAAGAGAGAAGAGGCGGAGGCCGTGGAAGCTGCACAAGGGCATCTCCCTGCCGGAGCGGCCCTCCGGCACCGGATCCGTTACCTCTCCGAAGGGGTGATTCTGGGAAGCCGAAGCTTCATCGACAGTTGGCTTTCACAGAACGAGTGGCGGTTTGGAAAGAGATCCCTCAGCCGTGCTTCCTCCCGGCGGCTTCCGGACCTTTCGGGCATGGGTCTTCTCCGGATGGATCGGGCCTGAAGATTGTTCCCTCGGGCGGGACGTGAAACAACGACTTTTCTTAGATACACGCAGCTGCGGGGAGGCGGATCACGGTCAAGCTGGACTGGAACTTCCGCGATTCCCCGAGCCTCCTCTCGCTTCGTCTAGAACCTCACATCCAGAACCGCCTGAAAAGAACGTGTGGCTGAGGGGAAAAGATACGGCGTTCCGCTGAGCGTCTCCCGGCCCGAGGCGTCTCGCAACGCATAGAGATAACTGTAGCCGCTTGGCCGGATAGAGTGATCGTCGAAGACATTCTCGACACTCAGGCGTAGACGCGGGTCTCCCGCCTTCACGATGGCCTTGAGGTTGAGGGAGGCTGAAAGGTCCACCTTCCACCAGCTGGGCGCGGACAAATCTGGGGCATTGGTGTTGTCGAGCCACGTCCGGTCAACGTACCGGACGGTACCTGAGAGATCAAGCCACGGCAGGGGAGACGAATCGATCGAAAGATTCCCGAGGAAAGGCGGTGACAGAACCGGCTCGACATCCTTGTAGACCCGGCTCGTCGACCCCACCCACTCGCCCGTTTCGTCGTAGACGTCAAAGAACTGCGTCCACGACGTGATCCGGTTCCAACTCCAGTTTCCGGTGAACCTGACAGCCAGCTTCGGGGAGGCCCGGTAGGCGAGATCCCATTCCAGGCCCCGGCGGAAACTCCTCCCGGCGTTTTTGCGAATCGAGAGCCCGACCTCCGATTGCTCTCCCGTCAGCACGATTTCGTCCCGAAACTCCATCGTGTAGATGTTCATCTGGGCGGTGATCGGACCCTTGCTGAGAGTGGTTCCCAGCTCGACTGCCACGACTTTCTCGGGTTTCACGGCTGTGAGGTCGTGGACGACGCTTGCATTCTCTTCACCAGACAAGAGATCGCCCCGGCCCGGTTCCCGGCTTGTCATTCCCGCGGATAGGTAAACCGAGAGGCCGCGTCCCAGGTCGCGCCGAAGGCCCATGCGCGGGTTGAGGAACTTCCACGAGACCGGTGCCATCTCGAGACTCCCCTCGTACCGGAAACGGGCCCAGCGCAGCTGGACATCACCATAGAGATGCCACGAACCAGCGTCGCGGGCAAGCTTCACGAATGTCGAGACTTCGTCCTTGTGCCCGTAGTTGAGATAGGTGCGCGATCCGCCCACGATATCCCGTGTCCGCCGGCTCTCGAAACTGCTTCCGTTCACTCCCGTGGTTAGACGCCAGGGACCCGATACCGTGTTGTGGTTGATGGCTCCTCCCAGGTTCGTCCAGTCGAGTCCGTATTCCCGGAGCGCCGTTTTGGATGAGTTCCAGAGCCGGTACCATCCCCCGGCGTTGTTGACGAAAACCTGGCCGGTCAGGCTTGAGTCTGAACTCAAGAAGCGGGTGTATTGGGCCTGGGCGAAGCGCTGCCCGAAATCATCCCTGTCATCTGGCGTAAGCGGGTTAAACCGGATGTTCTCATCCAGGATCCAGGGCTCGACGGCGTAATAGGCCGACTGCGACTTCTCGTCGCCTGCGAAGCCAAAAAGCTTGAAGTAACCACCGGCACTCTCGTGCGAGATTCCAGCGTAGAGACTGCGCTGCAGGATCGATGAGTTGTCCCGGAACCCATCTGTTGATTGGTATGTCACTCGCGCATAGGCTTTGAATCCGCTGTCCCCGAGGCGGCCCGTCTGGATTCCGGCCGTGGCCCGCTTCGTCCCGAAGGAACCCAGGACCAATCGCGCCGAGGTCTCCAGAGAATCCTGGAAGTCGATACTGGCGAAATTCACCGAGCCCGCGAAACTCGCCGCACCTGCCGAAGTCGTACCGACCCCTCGCTGCACCTGCAGACTCTCGAGCGAACTGGCGAGATCGGCGAAATCGACAAAGTAGAGTGTTGAGTCCTCTGGTTCGTTCAGCGGCGCGCCGTCGAGGGTGAAGTTGATCCGCGTGGACCCAAGGCCCCTCATTGAAACGTACGTGTACCCGTTGCCTATTCCCGTGTCCGATGTGTAGGTGATCGAGGGGACCTCCTTGAGAATGTCAGGCATTTCCTGCCCAGTGTTGCGGGTTTCGATCTCCTCTCGCGAGAGGTTCGTCTTCGTCACCGGCGTTTCAGGGTCAGCCCTGACTGCGCGCACGACGATCTCCTCGCTCTTTCTGGGCACCGGAGTGAGGACAACATCGATGACCGGGGATGGGGGGGCCGAACCCGTGGGAATCCGCAGGACCAAGAACGACGGGTGCGTGATCTCGATTTCGCGCACTGGAAATTGAAGTTCGAGGGAAAAACTGCCGTCAGCGGCCGTCACGGCTGTCTGGTCGCCAGCTCTGACGATAGCTCCCGCGACGGGCCGGCTGGAGCTGTCTCGCACTTTGCCCGTAACGCGGTCCTGCGAAGTCGCGCTGAGCGGGCGCACCAGAAGTATGTAAATGATAGAAAGCCAAAGTGTTGCCCACCGTTCTCTGGGAAAAGACCCTGACATGACGTGCCTCCTTTCCGCGGACGCTTCCGCGGGATTCGAAGCGGACCCTGGAGTTGACATGGATCGGGAAGCCGTTCTTCCCAGTCGCCGTTCCCTCCGCCGGTATGACCCGGTTCAGGTTCGAGGGTGTGATCTCAGGCCGGTCTTCCGGCCACCCCTAGGCTCCGAACAAATTGAAGGATAGCTCCAAAAGCTCTCGGAATGCAAAGCCTTCCAAAATTGTCTGTCCCTGCCGTTCGTTATCCCCGTTGTCCCTGTTTTCCGAAAGTGACCTGGAGTCAAGAGGGGCCGCTGCCTCGAAAGAGCCGCGTCCGGTTTCTTATGTAGTCACGAAAAACAAACGAGGCAAGGTCGTGGGGCGAGGCATAGTAGGCGCGTCCACGAGCCACCTTGGTCATCGTTTCGACGAAATCGACAAGAAGCGGATCCGTCGCGACCATGAAAGTCGTCAACTGGATTTCGTCCCGGCGGCATTTCTCGGCTTCCTCGAGAGTTCTGTTCACGATCTTGAGGTCGAGTCCGAAGGGGTTCTTGTACAGCCGGCCGCCCTCGTTGATGCACGACGGTTTTCCATCAGTCACGAGAAAAATCTGCCGGTTCCGTGACCGTCTTTTGGCCAGGACACTCCTGCAGAGTGCAAGTCCAGCCTTCGTATTCGTGTGATAGGGACCCGCAGTGGCCCTGGAAAGCTCCCCGATCGGAACATGGAACGCTTCGTCGCCGAACAGGACTACATCGATGGTGTCCTTCGGGTACTTCTCCGTGATCAGTTCGGTCAGGGCGAGGGCCACTTTCTTGGCAGGCGTGAAGCGGTCTTCGCCATAAAGAACCATCGAGTGGGAAATGTCGATGGCAATGGCCGTCGCGCATTGACTCTGGTGTTCGGTGGCGAAAACTTCGAAATCATCAGGTTCGAGAGAAATCTCGTCGAGCCCTCGTCTCGATGCGTTCGCTATCGTCCGGGTGCCATCTATTCGCGTGAGATCGTCCCCGAATTCGTAAGGTCGCGTCTCGGAAATGACCTCGGTCCCGGTCCCGCTTCGTGGAATCCCGTGGAACCCTGCGCCCGACTTCGTGAGCGATGAGAAAACCCCCTCCAAGGCCCGGCGGCGTATGCGCCGCTCGCCCAGAGGCAGAAGGATGAAGGTCCCATTCGCATCACGCGCGACCAGCCCTCTCCGCTCGAGAGCCTCCCGGAAGTCCTCGAGGTCGATTTCCTGACTGATCATTCCGAGTTGCTGAATCTCGCGGAGCGCGGCCAGGGCCGCTTCAACATCTCCCCCCATTCGTGAGACAAGGTCGATAAACAACTTCAGAAGTTCCTCGAAGGTCAAAAGAGACTTCAGGAGATCCAGGGGGAGTTCTCCGTACCGGTATTCCACGCAGGTATGCTACGCGGCATGGAGCCCAACGGACTTTCCCCCGGCGCCATGGAAGAGGACGCCGGGACCTCACAGCCCTCACAGAACCGGCCGGACTACTCGGTCACCATGAAAAGTGATTGGGACCGTCGAGCCGCCGAAGACCATCAGTTCTTCATCGCGAGCGGAACCGCGGCATCAGAAGAGGAATTCCGAGCTTCTGGAAAACGCGAACTGGAAGATCTCATTCTGGATGGGATCTCTCTTGCGAGCCACGCTGAGGCCCTGGAGATCGGGTGCGGCGTTGGCCGGCTGCTGGCGCCTCTCTCCACTCGAACAGCGAGAGCGTCAGGGGTTGATATCTCGGACGTGATGATCGAGAAATCGAAGGCGTTTCTGCGGGATTTCCCGAACGCGCAAACCTGGGTGACGGATGGTTCTCTGCGCCCCGTGCCAGACAACTCCTTGTCTCTCGTTTTCTCGTACATCGTGTTTCAGCACATCCCGGTGGAAGAGCCGATTCGCGCCTACGTGAGAGAGTCAAACCGCGTCCTCATGCCTGGCGGGATCTTCAGGTTTCAGGTCGACGGACGGGGTGCGTCTCCGTGGGGACAGCAGGCGGGAACCTACGACGGAATCAAGTTCCGCCCCGAGGAGGCGCGAGATCTCATCTCCGGAACCGAGTTCGAGATCGTTGACGAGTGGGGGGAAGGAACCCACTACCACTGGATAACAGCACGAAAGAAGCCTCGGGGCGAAAGGCTGGCCCCTGTTGCCATCACCCCGCGCGTTTTCGATTCCGTGGTGTTGTCTGACCTCCTCGAGCGCCTGGGTGCCGGATCCCCGGGCAAGGTGTGCCGAGCTGTGATCCGAAAAAAGACGAGTCTGAGGGACTCCCTCGGGGACGTTTCCGCGCTGACTTCCGGAGACTCCGACGAGCAGTTCCTCTGGAACGCCTACCGGACTCTTTTGGGAACGAACCCGCCTCCTGAGTCCGTGCAATTCCAGCAAGCGATCCTGGAGAAGGGGTATGAGACGCGGGCCACCCTTCTCGAGGCGGCTCTCTCGGGAGTCGAGTTCCGCGATCTGGTCAAGCCATTCGGGCGGCCCGTGCCCTGGTCCCTTGCAGAGAGCGCTCGACAGGCGCTCGGACTGGGCCTTCCGCCAGCAGGAGCACTGAATTCCGTGCAACTGATGGCCCTAATTCATGACGTCCTCTGCGACCTTGGCGATGACGAGTACTTCGAGACCGCGTTCGAGGCGCTCGTGGGTCACGCCCCCGGATACCGGGGGCATGAACACTATTTGAGCCCCAGGTGGGGCACGCCACTTGCGCCGTATCTCGCCATTCGATGTCTTGTCGAGGACCTCATCTCGGAGAAGCGCGAAGGGCCCGCCTGTGAGGATGCCCGTCTGGCACCGGCTGTCCTCTCGCGTCTCTCCGGGATGGGCGTTCCACCTCGCCTTGACGCCGAGTGCTTTCCGGGGGAAGCGATGATCGCCCGGCTCCTGCTCGACCTCGGCAGGGAGAGGAGTGAGACAGAGTTCGTGGATGCAAGCTATCAGGCCATCCTGGGCCGGTGCGCCGACGAGGACGGGCGCCGGTTTTGGAGCCGTAAGCTCTCGGACAGGGAAATCAGCCGTACCCGGTTTCTCCTCGAGCTGTTTGGGTCAACGGAATTCTTGAAGAGCTGATTCCTGTGCAGTCCGGAAACAACGAGGGGAACCCCTTACCGTGCGCGGGAACCCTTGACTTGTGAGGCCAGTTGTGATCTTGATCACTCGGGATGTTCAATTTCTTACACATTCCCGGGGCCTTCTCCATTGACAAGTTTCGGGAGAACGGCTTAGATTTCCCAGGTATTACAGATACCATCTAAACGTCCACTGGCTGAGGACAAAATAGGAGGAAATTCATGGCTGGAAAAGCGGAACTGGTTGAGACGATCGCGAACGACGCTGGCCTTTCCAAGAAGGACGCCACCGCTGCATTTGAGGCGTTCGTGAACGCGATCACGGGTAACCTCAAGAAGAACGAGCGCGTGGCCATCCCGGGCCTTGGAATCTTCAGCGTTGTTGAGCGCAAGGCGAGAACGGGAATCAACCCCCAGACGAAGGCCAAGATCAAGATTCCCGCCGCGAAAGCAGCAAAATTCAAGCCCGGGAAAGACCTCAAGGAACTCCTCAACAAGAAGAGGAAGTAGCGGGTGGAGCGGGTGGCGGTGTGCGGTAACGCAGTCGCCGCCGGGAAGGACCCCGCATTCTTTAAAACCCTCCGAATCGGCTCTGGCAGCTTCTGGCGGGAGCAGTCCCGCTGGAAGCTGGGCCGTCTTTCTAAAACGCGCTGAGGGCCGTTGCCAGGGGCACGGCAAGCTCAGAAGCATCTGAGAAGCGGCTCTTTAAAAGTTATGGTGGTGTGCGAGGAGAATCCTGATCAATGGATTTGGAGCTGTCCGTCCCTCCGGCGACGATCCATGAGCGAGTGGCCTGGATTCTGATGGCAGCGGCTCTCCTGTTTCTCTATCACTACCACCTGGTTCCGGCGTTTGCTTCCGGCATGGCCGTCTACGTTGTCTTGCACCGGATGGCACGAGGGCTCTCAGGGAGGTTCGTTTCTCACGGAGTGGCCAAGTACCTGGCTGCAGGCCTGATCGTTTCGGCCGTCCTGGCGCTCGGCGTTCTGGTTGTGGCCATGATGCTTGCGTTTACGCGCGGGCACATTGGCGGCCTCCCCGTCATGTTCATCAAAATGGCAGAGATCGTCGAGCAGCTGCGGCAACAACTTGATCGCGCCGGAATCAGTTCCGATGTGCTTGCGCCGTTTGGCAACGCCTTGGAACTCCAGGGTTTTATCTCGCGCTGGCTGCGGGAGCACGCGCGGGAGTTGACCCGGGCAGGGGGAGAGGCTGGTCTTCTTGGCGTTCACATGGTCATGGGGATGGCCGTTGCTGTGCTGGTGGCTTTCCGCCAGGGTCCCGACTCCGGCCGCCCGCTGGCGGCAGCCCTTTCGGGCCGGATAGAGAGGTTTGCGAGGGTTTTTGAATCCGTGGTGCTCGCGCAGGTCGAAATCTCGGCAATCAACACGGCACTCACTGGAGTCTATCTTTTTGGTCTCCTGCCCCTTTTAAATTCCAAAATTCCGTTTTCGGGAACACTCATCGCCGTAACCTTCATTGCGGGGTTGATTCCAGTAGTTGGAAACCTCATCTCCAACACGGCCATCGTGCTTCTTTCTCTCAGCGTGTCGCCGTGGATCTCATTGCTTTCGCTTGCCTTCCTGGTTGGCGTCCACAAGCTCGAGTACTTCATTAACGCCAGGATCGTTGGATCTCGAATTGGCGCGGCGGCGTGGGAGATTCTGCTCGCGATTCTCGCATTCGAGGTAGCATTCGGAATTGCAGGAGTCGTCTTGGCTCCTCTCATCTACGCATATGTCAAGGCCGAACTAGCCGAACGCGCGCTCATCTAGGGAGACACTCCCGGCAGCTCCCGGCTAGACTTCTGAAAGGACAGGAGGCAGTAAATGAAAATCGTTGATGAATTCAAGGAATTTGCTATCAAGGGCAATGTGATAGACCTTGCCGTGGGCGTGATTATTGGCGGCGCTTTCGGAAAGATCGTTTCTTCCTTTGTGGCGGATGTTGTGACACCGCCGCTTGGACTACTCATTGGCGGCGTCGACTTTTCCAAGCTCGCCTTCACACTCAAGGCAGCGGCAGGGGAGACACCGGCCGTTGTTCTTGGTTACGGCAAGTTCCTGCAGGCGACCTTCGACTTCCTCATCGTTGCCTGGGCGATCTTCATGGTGGTCAAGGCCATGAATGCCCTCAAGAGAAAAGAAGCCGCGCCGGCAGCTCCGGCGGCTCCTCCAGAACCGCCTGCCCAGGAGAAGCTGCTGGTAGAGATCCGCGACCTCTTGAAGCTGCAAGCTGGAAAGAAGTAACGAGCAGCCTTTGTCTGTTCCTCACGTTCAGTAGGGTGGAAACAGCCTGCGGAACCCATGGGACAAGACGACCCCGAGAAATACGAGGTTTCTCAGTAAGACTCCCGGCACCGGCAACCCCGGTGCCTTCTTTTTCTGGCCCGCGTAAAGAGCCTCTGCCGAGGCTTGCGCCAGCTGCTTCATCCAGTTCACCGTCCGGGGCCATTCGATAAGCCCGTCCAGCCACTCAACTGGAATGCCCTCCACACCCGTCCCGGCTCCAATCAGACCTCCCGTGATGGCTGCAACCGTGTCAGTGTCGCCTCCCAAGGCGACAGACTCGGAAACTCCTTTCGCAAGGTCCTGCTGGTTTCTCAGCCAGACTTGAATCGCGACGGGGACCGTGTGCAGGACGTATCCGGTGACACCCTGCAAGAGACCCAGCGAGTTTGCAAAGTCCTGAGCGGATTCCCCTCTTTCGGCGCTTTCGACTGCTTTCGTCAAGAAATTCGCCATTTCAGCGCTGACGGGCGTGATCCGCCGCCACTCGAGCAGAAAGTGCTGTCCATCGACGAATCGATCTCGCGAGGCAAGAAAGGCGCCGAGGGCCACGGCGAGGGCGCCAGCTTCCGCCATCCCGGAACGGTGGGTGATTCGCGTGCTGATTCCTGTGAGGGCCACGAGTTCCTCGATGGATCTGGCTGCTGCCCCGATGACCGGCGCCCGCATCGCCGGGCCGTTGCCAGCAGACCGGACGCCGCTTCTCCGCGGTGAAATCCCCGCCCAGAGTTTCAGGATGGCACGCAAGGTGGCAAACCCCACTCCGGCGGGGAGACCCGCCATCCACCAGCGAAAACGGCGGGCCAGATCACGGCCGAATGCCTCCGGGTCGTATCCAGACACCATCAAGGCCTGGACTGTCATGCAGGCGTGTTCGGTGTCATCCGAGACCATCCCCCTTCCAAACAGGAGATGGTGGCGGTCAACATCTCCGAAGATTCGTTTTGCGCGGGCCGCTGAGAGCCCTTCGAAAGGGAGGCCGATGGCGTCGCCAACGGCGGTGCCAAGCAGAGCTCCCGAAAGAGCAGAGGCATTTTTCATCGCGGTTTCCTCGGGGCAAACAACTCCCTGAGGCGCGAGGCGCCCGCGCGGCTGACGGGAAGATCTGTACCGTCGTTCAAGATCGCCGTGAACGACCCACGCCCTCCGGGCTCGAGACGTGAGAGCCGGTCGATATTGACGATGTACGAACGGTGGACGCGGAGGAATCGTGCCGGGTCGAGCTGTGCTTCCACCTCGGAGAGTGCCATTTGCTTCATGTGGCCCTTCCCGTTCGCGACGGCGCGGATGTAGTCGTCCTGCGCCTCTATGTAGTCAATCTTCGAAACTGGGAGGACACTGATGGTCAACCCATCCTTGATGGCCAGCCGGGTCAGGAATCTCGAGGGAGGACGGGCACTGGCCGAGAGCGCCGTGGCTGCCGGGCGCCTGACCCCCCCGGCCCGGGCCTCTCTTTCGGCGCGTTTCAAGGCCTCTGAAAAACGCTCCTTGGAGAACGGTTTCAAGATGTAGTCAACGGCGTGGACCTCAAAGGCGCGCAGAGCGTATTGATCGTAGGCCGTGACGAAAATGGGAACCGGGCGCGGATCCATCAACTCGAGGGCTTCAAAGCCGTTCAGTTTGGGCATCTCGATATCGAGAAACACGATGTCCGGCTGCTTCTCCGCCACATCCCTGACAGCCTGGAAGCCATCTGAAGACTCGCTGATCTGACCAACCTCCTCGTGGTCCTCGAGAAACTCCTTCATGACCTCGCGTGCGAGGGCCTCGTCGTCCACGATCAGCACCGAGAACGGATCCGTCACAAGAGACACATCACCCCCTGGCCATGGGCAGCGGAACAGAAATCTCCACGCGGAAGAGACCGCCGATGAGGATCCGGTTCATGTGAGCCGCGGCACCGTAGAACGCACGAATCCGGTTCTGGACCAGTGTGAGACCCATTCCTGCTCCGCGCCTCGGGCTTTCTTCCATGACGGCTGGGTTTTCCACGGTGATGAGAAGCGTCTCGCCGCGCTGGCAGGCGGTCACGCGAATGGTGCCTCCTTCCAGGTGTTCCTCGAGCCCGTGTTTGAGGGCATTCTCGACGAGCGGCTGAAGAAACAGCGGAGGGACCTCGCACTGGGAAAGGGAGGAGTCGATCTCCTCCACAACAAGAAGCCGGTCTCCGAACCTCGTCTTCTCGAGGTCCAGGTAGTCGCGGATGAGATCTAGCTCTTCCGCGAGCTTGATGCTCTTTTTCGAGCTGAGGCCGAGGGTCTTGCGGAAGAAGCTAGCGAGCCGGAGGCACATTTCGCGCGCCCGTGCGGGGTCCTTGGCCGTCAAGGCACTGATGGAGTTGAGGGCATTGAACAGGAAGTGCGGGTTGAGCTGAGACCTGAGGGCCGTGAGTTCCGCATCGCGTGCCAGCCCCCGGGCATCGGCCTCACGCAGCGCCGCGGTTCTAGCTTCGGCGACCGCAAGAAGAACGTAGTGAAAGGCAGCAGAAAAGAGGTAGATGAGAAATCCGAGGAGGAAGACGACGGGAACAGCGTGGGACAGCCGGTCGGGCAAAGTCTCGAAGCCCGGAAAGAGCCCCAGTGTGTGGGCCGACGTTCCGAAAGAAAGAACCCAGAGGGATCCTGAAACCCCGCCCGCGAGAGTGAAGGTCAAGACGCCTCGAATCACCGGGGTTTCTTCGAGCGGGGTGACGCGGCACAAATACCAGGAAGAAAGGCAGAAAAACGCAAAGAACACGTTGGCCGGAACCGAGAGGATGGCCGCTTCCGCGGGGGCGAGGTGTCCAGATAGGACCAGCAAGGCCACCATGATCCCCGTCAAGGGGATCCAGGCTGCCAGGTAGCCGAGAAGACGGCGGGGCTTCTCGAGAATTGGGTGCATGGTGCGTCTTTCAGTTTTTCACGCTGACGCCGCCCATGATAGCGAGCCCCGTCACGATCAGCTTGCTTCTGGGCCCGGTGCTTGTGTCGATTGGAGGGTGGACGGTCTGGTCATCTGATCCTCCAAGGATGGGAAGGACATTGACGCTGACGTCCCAGTCCTCGGGGATTCGAATATCCCCGCCACCGCAGAGGGCGAACACATTGATGGTGACTGGGCTCGACACAATCTGCGAGTTTCTCAAATCAATCTCGAACCCGCCGCAAAAAGCAGATACCGAACCTCCTTGAAATGCCGGACTCTGAACTTTTCTTTCGACACCACCGAATGCGGCCCACTCGTCGAGCACGTCTGTCACGAAGGCGCTTCCCGGGATGCCATGCCGTTCCTGGAGCGCATTCAGGACGAGCCGGATCCCGAAGACAACGAGGATGACGGGCCAGAGCCGCCAGAGGGAGAAGGTCAAGACGTCGAGGTTTCTGAGGAGAATCAGAACTCCCAGGGTGATCAGCAAGATCCCATTGAACTTCTCGGAGATGGAGGCGCGGGTGAGGTAGGGAGCGCCAATCGCCAAAAGGACCACGGGCCAGAATTTCAGGACAAGGCTGGCGCGTAAAACACCCACGTTATCCAGGGTGAAGAGAATTCCGATGGCGATGACGGCCACGCCGATGATCAGGCGCGTGATGGAACGGTCGTTTGGGCTTCTCACGGTGTCCCTCCTATTCGCAATTAAGAAGATAGGGTGGGGGCGCTCTTTTCGCCCGGGAAAACCGGCCAACGGGAGCCCGCGGCCGGTGAATGGTCTCCGTTGACCGGCGAGCGGATCTAGAATTGCTTCCTGAGGCTCGGCCCACCCATGTCCATCTTGATTGTCGACGACTCCTCGGTAAATCTCACGCTTCTCTCCGCCATTCTGAAACGCGCCGGATATGAATGTGTCGAAGCCTCGGATGGTCTCGAGGCCATTGAACGCGCGGTGGCACTTCTCCCCGAATTGATCATTCTGGACATCATGATGCCCGGAAAGGACGGGTTCGAAGTCTGCCGCTACCTGAAGGCCTACTCCAAGACAAAAGACATCCCCATCATTTTCCTTTCGGCGCTGGGTGAATCGGCCGACAAGGTCCGCGGGTTGGAACTGGGAGCGGAGGACTACATCTCAAAACCCTTCGACCGGGTCGAAGTCGTGGCGCGGGTTCGCACGCATTTGCGGATACGCGAGATGACGCAGTCGCTCAGACGTCTGAATGACGAGCTTCTCGAAAAGCAGGAGCGTATTCGGGAGGACCTGCGGACGGCGGGTGAGATTCAGCGCACGTTTCTTCCAAGAAGTCCGCTGCGAATTCCTGGAGTCGAAGCTTCGTGGCTTTTTGAGCCCTGCGAGCAAGTGGGTGGTGATGTTTTTAATGTCGTGCCCGTGGAGCCCGGGTTTGTTGTTGCCTACATATTAGATGTTGCCGGTCACGGAGTTCCCGCGGCCCTTGTGTCCGCCTCCGTTTCTCAGACACTCTCGCCAGCTGCTGGCCTGATAGGCGGGGCGAACGGGAATACGGGCCCGGCGGCTCCGGTTGATGTTATTCGCGAACTGGACCGGGAGTTTCCTCTGGAACGTTTTGACCGCTATTTCACGATTGCCTACCTCATCCTGGACACGAAGACCGGAGAGCTGACGTACGTCACGGCCGGGCATCCCGCACCGGCAGTTCTGAGGCGAGATGGAGCAATGGAACGGCTGGAGAAAGGGGGACCGTTCATTGGCCTGGGGTTCGAGCTGGATTTTGAGGAGACAAGAACGAGTCTTCAGCCTGGCGACCGCCTCGTGCTCTTTACCGACGGCGTCTTCGAGCACGCGGATGCCCAGGGCCGGTTGTTTGGGGAAGAACGTCTGGATGCGGCGCTCAGGGAGACACGGGGTCTCCCGGCGCGGGACGTCTGTGCCGAGTTCTTGCGCCGGCTGAGGGCATTCGGCGAGGGCCGCGCGTTCAAGGACGACGTTTCCCTCCTCGTTATCGAGTTCAAGCCGCCATGGGGCCGTACGTAGCGATCGTGGGCTTTCTCTTGAGGTTGTGGGATTTCGCCATACAGTTTCGTTTTGTTTCCCATCGACTCCTTGCTACTCTAACCAGTGATACGTATCGAATTCGAGAACCTCGAGGAGGCTGCCGTGGGTGACAGCGAGAGACGTCAGAGTGCGGATCAAGATGACGACACTCTGGACCGGTTGATGGAGGAGGTCCTGCTCTCGCCGCCGTCGGAAGTGGCTCCGATGGCGGCCAACAGGCTCGATGACTGGCTCGATCCAGCCGTGAGGGTCATTCTGGAGGAGGCCCGGAGTGGTCTGGATGATCGCGGAACGCTATTCCGGATAGCGGAGGAGTGGGATCTTGACCCGGAGCTGGTTCTGGCCGAGGCGATTGCCCGGGAAATCCGGCGAGAACTTGGCAAGCGGGCCTCTCGCGTCGCGGATGTGGAAGAGCAAGCACTTGCAGCGGGTTTCTACTCGACCTTCCAGCTCGTCGAAACGTACGTCAAGGCCATCAAGGTCGCGACCAGAATGAAAAAGGCGGGCCGGGAGACGGCGACCCAGGCGGCTTTTGATGTGCTCTCGAGTTTCTTCATGCCGGGTAAACAGGAGATTCCCGATATCAACCTACAGTCGCCATTCGACGCGTCGGTCTCCGATTCGCACCGGATAGCAGACGAGATTTTCAAGACGAAGGACGACCGCATCAACGAGAACGACCTCGCTCTCGAGCTGGCGCGGGAGCACGGGTGTCTCGTCCCATCTGGAGACCGCAGAAAAGTCATGGATACCATTCGGGCCTATGCGAAGAAGTACAGGTCAGACTCTTCCCACGTCGACCGGATGGTGCGCCTGGAAGAGGAAGTGAGAAAACTCGTGCGTAAACGCATCAAGACTGCACAGAGGGCGAGGTAGACGTCTAGTTCCACTTCCGGAAGTCGGAAAACGTCATCTCGAGGACGATTTGCCGTTTCCCGCGGTTCATGTTCAGAAAGACCTTCTTGGGCGCGATGACCGGGAGTGCCGTGTCTCCTGCGAGCCGCCCGGGGAGAGGCTCGAGAGTGAGCCTGATAAAAGCGATTTCCCGGATCTTGTCGCTGACAGTAGTCTTCACCTCGACTTCCGTTGCGAAGTGCGTGGCGGGGTCGATGTAGACCACGGTCTCGTCGAAGGGCCTCACGAGACCACGTCCACGCAGGCGGGTCAACCCCTCTCGTTCAGGGTCGCCTTTCGTAATCTGAGCCTTACTGGCCCAGGCTGATACCTGTGCGTCCGAGACTTGGGCGTAGAGTTGAAGCAGCCCGTACGCTTGCTCAAAGTACAGCTCTTGGTCCTTCGCTGAAGGAGGGGCGGGACGGGAACGCCGAGGATCCGCATAGGGAAAGGGCGTTGGGTCCGGGAGGCGCTCGTACCGGACCGTCTTGTCCCAATCGAGGCCGCCTTTTGGGTTGAGATGGACGTCTTCGAGCTTCGTAACCCGCATCTCCCCGTCGATCATCATTTCTGTCTTTACGCGCCAGCGGTAATTGGCGAGTGTCCGCCGGCCTTCCTGAACCTTGGAGCCCACATTTGGAAAGGGCGAACTCTTGGGAGGGGGAACGGGATCCACCGCTAAAAGAGGGAGAGGAAAGAGCAGACAGGCAACAGACAGCCGGCGAAAGCGAATCACCCGGTGATTCTTCCATAACCGGCCTCCCGGAGGACGGGAGGCGAGTCGCTTTCTCCATTCGCCCCGGTATTTGGCCTATGCTCCACGCATGCCCCAAAGGCTCAACCGGAACCGATGGACGGTGCACTTTTTCGCTGCCGGTTTCCTCGCGATGCCTGTGCAGGTCTTCCTCCTGAGGGAACTGGTTGTCAATGCTGCCGGGGATGAAGCAGCAATAGGAGCCGGCCTCGCGCTCTGGCTGCTGGGAATCGCCTTGGGCGCGCGTTTTTTGCGGGTGAGAGAGTCTGCTCGCGTGGCACGAATGACCCGATGGCTCTTCGCCATACTCGTCCTTTCAGGACCGCTCGGAATTCTCGCGAGCCGCGCGTCCCGCGCGATTCTTGCTCCGCCCCCGGGAGAACTGCCAGGAGTCGGAAACGTCTTGCTTCTTGCTGCCGTTTGCCTCTTGCCAGCTGGTATCACGGTAGGTGGACTGTTCACGTCTCTTGCAAACGCGACAAAGAAACTATGGGAGGCAGAAACTGGGATCCGGCAACTCTACATCGGGGAGGCCGCGGGATCTCTTCTGGGCGGGACTGCCACGACGATTGCTTGCGGTCTGGGAATCCAGCCCCTGGTGGCATCTCTGGGGCTTTCTGCGTTTGCCGCGTGTCTCATCATTGCGTCCATGGGTTCTCGCCCGCGCGGCGGGGCCAGACCCCTTTATCTGGCGGCCTTTACCGTTCTTCTGTGTGCCGTTTTCGAGTTCCGGCTCGATTCCGCCTCGGAGGCGTTGCGTTTTTCGGGAATCGCGAAAGGCATCGAGTTTCGGGCCTCGCTCCACACGCCGTATCAGCACATGATCATCGCGGGGCAGAGCCCGGCCTATCTCTATTCCTCGGGACGGTTTGTCGCGGCTTTTCCGGATCCATGGACATCCGAAACTCTGGCTCACGAGGTGGCCTGCCTGACACCAGAGCCCTCGAGAATCCTGGCACTCGGGCCAGTTGTTCTGGGAACCCTTCGCTTTTTGCTGCTTCATCCCGTCAAGCAAATCGACATCGTGGAACCGGATCAGGAAGCGCTCCGGTTCGTGCGGCGTTATCTGGCGCCTGAAGATGCCCGCGCTCTCGAAGACAAGAGAGTCACCATTCTTCACGGCGACCCAAGGAGATATCTGGCGAGAAGCGGCAGCCCGTACGACGTGATCCTGCTTTTCGGTCAGGATCCGGCAAATCTCTCTGGAGCCAGGTTTTCGAGCAGGGAGTTCTTCCAGGAGTGTCGCCGCCACCTGTCCCGCGATGGGGTTCTCGTCCTGCCAGCCCGGACGGCTCCCGCGGCGCTCGCGGGTGATACCGAACCGATGGCCGGTGCCCAGTTTGGCGCCCTGCTTTCGGTGTTTCCGGTGGTGCGTTCGACTCCGGGGCCAGAGAGCCTTTTTGTGGCCGGGTCGAGTGATGAAGTTACCCTGGCGCCGGAGATTCTTGAATCCCGGTTCAAGGAGAGAAAGATCGAGTCTGACGTATTCGCCAGGGAGCAGTTTGCGGCGAATTTCATGCCCGGACGCGTAATCGAAATGGAGAACGCCCTGAAGAGAGCCGCAGCATCGGCAGCGCCATCAACAGACGACAGGCCCCTCTCCTTTCTCTACGCTCTCTCTCGAAAACAAGGGGAGACGGGAAGTCTTTCAGGCGAGTTCCTCCTTCAGCTTGGAAAATGTCCGCCGGCCGCTTTGGTGGCTCTCGTCTTGGTCCCCCACATTGTGGCCGCTGTGATTGCATGGAGAAGGCGAAGCGCCGTCAGCGCCGTGTCTCATATTGTCTGGGCAGCGGGTGCCGTGGGGATGCTGGAGTCTCTGCTCCTCCTCTACTCGTTCCAGGCTCGCGAGGGAGCCCTGTATGGAGAAATAGGGCTCTTGACGGCGATCTTCATGCTCGGACTGGCCGCCGGGGGTTGGGCGCAGGGGAGGGGGTTGAGTTTGCGGCAGGCTGCCGTGGGCGCATTCCTTTCAGCGTCTGTCGTGGCTCTCTTGATTCCTTTTCTTCCCATGTGTTCCGGTCTTGGCGCGGGTCTTTCAATTGGAGTCCATGCGTGCCTCCTGTTTCTCGCGGGTCTGCAAACAGGAGTTGTCTTCCCAGCAGCAGCGCAGGCGCTGACAGCAAATGGCATGGGGGTCCAACAAGCGGCGAGTGCCCTTGCGACTGCCGACCATGCAGGCGCTGTCCTTGCGGCGTTGACGGGTGCGGTCCTCTTGATTCCGGGGTTGGGGCTGCAGGGGACGGCGTGGCTGGGCGTCGTTCTCCTGGCAATCCACAGCACAGGGACAGGTAAATTTATGATAGACTCCTTTCATGCGAAGGGCCCGAGCATTTCCGGTAGAAGGGTCCCAGGCTGGGTTCTTTCACTGCATCTCACGGGTCGTTGACCGCAGGTTCATCATGGGTGATCCGGAAAAGGAGACTTTTCGCAAGATCCTCCGCCAGTGTGAGACCTTCTATGGCCTCAAGGTCTTCACGTACTGCATCATGTCGAACCACTTCCACATCTTGGTGGAGGTTCCCGAGCCTCGGGAACTGACCGAGGAGGAGGTTCTCGCACGAGTCGCGGCCCTTTACCCTGCAAAGTTCATCATTGGTCTGGGGCGTGAACTCGACGCCTTCCGGCATGCGGGCCTTGAAGAGCGGGCTCAGGCTCTCCTGGCTTCCTTCACGCGCCGGATGTGGAGCCTCTCGAATTTCATGAAGTCGCTCAAACAGCGTTTCAGTAGCTACTACAACCGGACTCACCAGCGCTCGGGCACCCTTTGGGAAGAGCGCTTCCGGAGCGTCATCGTCGAGGGAGAAGAGACCACTCTCATGACCATGGCGCTCTACATCGACCTGAACCCGATCCGAGCGGGTCTGACGACCGAGCTGGCGGACTTCCGGTTCTGCGGGTATGCGGAAGCAGTGAGTGGGGGAGAACGCGCGCGGGACGGAATTCGCTCCTTGATGTCGCAAAGACCCAACTCGTGGCGGATCGTACATGCGGAGTACCGGCGTCTTCTCTATGCGACGGGGGAAGAAACCTCCGTTCGCCAGGGCTTCACGAGAGATGAAGTGTTGGAAGTGGCGACGCAAAAGGGCGAGATTCCAACCGGGGCCGCACTCCGGAAGCGGATCCGGTACCTTTCTGAAGGAGTCATTGTCGGGAGGCGAGCCTTCATAGACGGCTGGCTGATGGGAAACCGCTGGCGCTTTGGTGAACGGAGCCTTTCCAATGGCTCGGCGAGGCGGTTGCCGGATACTGCAGGGTTGGGTCTCCACTCAGTCCGTGCCTGAGACGCATCCTACGACCAGATACCCGGGATTCCACGCTGGCAGGAAGGGCAGCGTCCGTTCGTTAGCCGGTTTTCCAGAAGGGCCATTCCACGGCGCTTGATGAGAAGAGCATTGCATCCGGGGCACATCGTGCTCTCGCCTGGGTGTCCGGGGACATTCCCCGTGTAAACGAAATGGAGACCCGTCGCAAGGGCGATCTCTCGCGCCTTCTCAATCGTGGCGACAGGTGTTGGAGGCAAATTCAACAGCCGGTAAGCAGGATGAAATCTCGTGAAATGGAGCGGCACGTCAGGCCCAAGTTCGTTTTTCACGAAACGGGCAAGGTCTTTCAATTCTGCCGTTCCGTCGTTGAGCGTGGGAATGACGAGCGTAACGATTTCAGTCCAGACGCTCGAACGCGAAAGCCGTCGCAGGGTATCGAGAACGGGCTTCAGTTCCCCTCCCGTGTGTGATTTGTAGAACTTCTCGTTGAACCCCTTGAGGTCAACCTTGTAGGCAGCCAGTTCGCGGCAGAGATCGCGGAGCGGTTCTTCCTGAATCGATCCATTCGAAACGACGACCGTTCTCATGCCGGCAGCGCGGCCCGCCCGAGCGATATCCAGAACGTATTCGGCAAAAACAGTGGGTTCCGAATACGTGCAGGCGATCAGGGACGCTCCCCGCTTTTGAGCGAACGTGGCCGCAGCCTCCGGCGAAAGAGAGAAGCTCTTGACTTGCTCGGGCCGGGCCTGGGCGATTTCCCAGTTCTGACAACACTTGCAGTCGAAATTGCACCCGGCGGTCGCAAGGGAGAACGCGGTGCTGCCAGGCAAAACGTGGAAGAACGGCTTCTTCTCGATCGGGTCGAGTCCCAGCGAGCAGGGCCGGGAGTGAACGAGGGTGTAGAGAGAACCGCCACGGTTTTCGCGAACCCCGCAGGTTCCCCGTTCGGCATCGGAAATACGGCACCCGCGCGGGCACAACCCGCACTGTACCCAGCCGTCTGGCAGTTTCTTGTACCAGCGGGCGGGTCTCGGGGCGATTCCTGAAGCCTCCAAAGGGACAGGGACAGGCATTTGCTGTGAGCGCGATGCGATGTCCTGCGCCAATAGCGGATGTGTGAGGAAACACGCACAACCGGAAACGAAACCTCTCAAGACCTCTCTCCGGTTCTTCATACGCGCCTCAATTCGATCTTCGGGAGTTGGGCGGTCCCGAGCCCAAGCTTCTCCGCATCCATGATGTAACGCGGCTCTCGCCCCTCGGACGCGAGTGTGGGAAGCCCAGCATCCCGGCGCCTGGCCTCGATGATGCGATAGCCGACGGCGTCGAGGGCAACAGGATCGGCCGAGGCGAGGAAACCCTGGAACGGCCAAGCCCACGACGGGCTGTAACCAGGACCGCCGTGGCACTGGCCGGTCGTGGCATCGATGATGGTTAGCCGTAGCTTGCCCTGAATGAGCGGATGCCCTGCCAGATGGGGAACGAACGGGTTACAACCGTCCTCGTGAAGCTTGTTGGGGTTGTGCACGGCCCCAAACCAGTTCTTCATGCCGAGCGAGACACCGGCGAGACCATGGTCTTTGAGAACTCCGAGATTGATGAGAGCCGTGATGTTCTCCGTGAGCACGCGGGCGAAGCGGGAGCCCGAGGGGCCCCATTCGCGGAGGACTTCCTCATAGTCGCCATCAGTACCCACGATATGGGGACCAGAACTGCCTGGTGTGTACCCCGCCAAACGCAGGTCCCGTGTGGTTCGGTCCCAGATGACGATCCTGCTCGCCAAAATCCCGGCGGCCTCAAGCCACGAAGCGATCTGAAAAGCAACTTCTGGCCGCGAGGAGAGGTTCCTCCCGGCCAGGCAGTTCACCTTGATCCCCACGATGTCGGATGGTTTGAAGAGTTTGCGAAAACCCTCAACGGGCGTCGGTTCTTCCAGAGCCGAGCAGATGGCCGCGGCAAGGCACGCACGCATCTTCAGGAGGTCAATGCGCCCGGCAGGCTTATCGAGCATCCCGTCTCTTCTGGAGATGGCCACAATCGGGCGGGTTGGAGCGGAAACCCGGGATGGATAGGGCCCCGGCAGAGCCACCAGAGTTTGCGCTGCCGGCGAAAGAAGGACGAGACTCGCGGGGAGGGCCCCAGAGATCAACTCCCGGCGGGTCACGTTCCTTGTCAATGACTTGCGCTCCTCAACCGGCTCTCCTGGAAGACTTGTCCCGTAAAAACAGAGAAGTAGGCTCCCTCTCGCCACGCGCCAGAGGGAAGACCAGCTTTTCGCGAAAGGGCATCGAGTGTCGCTTCCAGTGTCCAGCCCTGCTCAACAGCGACCTGCGGCAGAAAGAGCGCCCGGCGCCCATCTTTCTCCAGGACGATCCCGTGCGTCCCAATTCTGATGTCTTTCCAGGAAGGCACGGGGACCTGGGGAGAGAGGACGGTGACTTCGACCTCGAGACGGGGGAGTTCCCGGGCCGTCACCGGCGGGAAGCGGGGGTCTTCCGTCGCAGCCTTGATGGCCGAAGTGACGACCGCGATTTCGAGAGGATAAGTCGGTTCCACCTGCCCGATACATCCCCGAAGGGAACCCTCGTGTTCGATCTCTTTTGGGTCCGTGCGCTTGAGCGTGACGAAAACGGCCTGAAGCCTCGAGGGGTCAATACTGTCGGGAATGGCGCCCATCTCCCTCGAAAGACAATCGTTTCCAGAGAGTTCGGCTTCGAGCGCGGCGCGGGCCACACGTACGAACTGGGTGCCTGTGCTCTCGGGAATGGAGGGAGCATCGCGTGTGACAGGAGTGGCCAGCGGAACCCGCGTGAGCGGTTCGGCTGGCGGCCCCTTTTCCATGGTGAAGGCAAGGGAGACGTAATCGACAGCGTTGGCGTCTGGGCGACCGGGGAGGTCACACGAGGCGTAATGGGAGAGAATGGTCGCCCGCGCACCGGGGGCGATGAGCGGGATCAACTCAATGAGAGTCGAAAGTCCATGCCGGCCGCAGATGGTGGCGCCGGTTTCCTCGAGAAACGACCGAAAACCCTCTGAATCGAGTTTCGAAATGAGAGAAATGGCTCTCTCATCGGATTCCTTTATCCGGTCCCGGACCTTGGGCGCCGAGGTCCCGAAAGGTGTGTAGTCAAAGCGGGGGCCGTAGTGAATGAAGTCCGTCGAAAAGACGAAAAGAGTCTTCCCGTCGTTGAGAGCCGCGAGGCTTTTTGCGAAGGCCTTTTCATCCTCTCGCGTGGTTCGGCCCGCCAGAACGGGAACGAGCTTGAACTTGCCGAGACTCACTTGGAGGAAGGGGAGTTCAATCTCGAGGCAGTGCTCCGGTGCCGCGGCCTCCCGCACACGGCGCACCCTGTCTCCTTTGATGAGGTGCGTGACAGCCTCTTGGTCGACCGGGATGTCACCAAGAGGAGTCCGATAGAGAGAGGAGTCGTCCAGACCGAATCCCTCAAACCCGCCGTAATGGGAAGGACCAAGCAGGACAACCCGGTCGAAGTCTCCTGAATGGAGGAGCCGGAAAGCCGCGGCAGCAGCAATCCCAGAATACGTCCATCCAGCATGAGGAACGACAAGAGCTACGGGCCGTCCGGGCGGAACCGGGGCGCTCGCCGCAGACCGCATCATGTGAACGGCCGTCGCGGTGGCCAGGGCTTTCCCGGCGGGGTACCAGGAACCTGAAATCGCGGAAGGTCTCACGGGTTTCATCTCCATGCTTTCACCTCCACCGGCCGCCGTGCAGCCGAGGAGGTTGAACAAAAGGAGCCATCGCATCCCCTCTGGGAGCCAGGGAATCCTGTTCGTTTGCATGCTCTTCTCCCGGCCGGGCCGAATGGCTGGACAATTTCTCGTGAAGAACAGTGCCAGGCCTGAGGCGATCTTTCCCACCCATTGCCTCCGGGAAACAGGGGTATTGCGTAAGTCTACTGCGAACCAAGTGGATTTGGGGGGAGATGAAAAAGAGCGCGGCCCGGTTACCCTGCGGCCGCGCTCGAGTGCTAGGGGAGTGCTTTACTGTGTCAGCGTCAGCGTCTTGGAGTCTGCGTGTCTCAGTAGCGGTTGCGCCCGCCGCGGCGCTCCCCGCCCCCTCCGCCGCCGCCACGGTGTTCCTGTGGCTTTGCTTCGTTAACGCGAAGGGCGCGTCCGCCGTGTTCGGTGCCATTGAGCGCGCTCATGGCTCTGCGGGCGTCCGCGTCCGCCATTTCGACGAAGCCGAAGCCCTTGGAGTTGCCAGAGTCGCGGTCCATGATCACTCGCGCGGAGTCCACGGAGCCGTAGGGCTCAAAAAGCGTGCGGAGGGTGGAATCATTGACGCCGTAGGAGAGGTTTCCAACGTAAATCTTCATTCAAGTCCTGGTGTTTGAGGTCTGGCGTCTCGTCAAGCCTCGGAGGGAATAGGGGTTGAGGTCGTTGTGGCGCGTTTTGGGGCGCCGGGTTTGTGAAGTCAGTCAAGCTCCGGGTTGGAGGTCTAGGGATTATCACACGAGAGGCTTGCGGTCAAGTTTCAGAACAGGACAGGGATGCTTCCTGATCTTTCAAGGGATAAGATCGCCCCTGATGAGTACGAAGACCGTCGAAACGGCGCCTGTCCCCTCGAGTCCCGAAACTGACCAGCTTGCCAGGGCAAAGGCTGAATGGAGGCAAAGGGCTGCCTCGGCCTTCGCAAAAAAAGCCGCCTGGAAAAAGGACTTCACGACGGTCTCGTCGGCGAACGTCGAGATGCTGGCAACCCCGGATGACATCTCAGGACTCAACTACTCCCGTGACCTCGCATGGCCAGGCGAGTTCCCCTTCACCCGCGGGGTCCAGACGACGATGTACCGTGGGAGACCCTGGACAATCCGGCAGTTCGCGGGCTTCGGAACGGCGCGCCAGACGAACGAGAGATTCAAGTACCTCCTTTCGCAGGGGCAAACGGGACTCTCGACGGCCTTCCACTTGCCAACTCTCTACGGGTACGATTCTGATCACCCGATGTCTGCCGGAGAGGTCGGCAAATGCGGCGTCGCGGTCGATTCGCTGCGTGATTTTGAGATCCTGTTTGACGGCATCGACTTGGGGCGCGTCACCACATCGATGACCATCAACTCGACGGCTCCGATCGCTCTCGCCATGTATCTTGCCGTCGCCGAAAAGCAGGGAACACCGTGGACGAAAGTCGGCGGAACCCTGCAGAACGACATCTTGAAAGAGTACATCGCGCAGAAGGAGTACATCTACCCGCCCCGTCCGTCGATGCGCTTGATCACCGATCAGTTTGCGTTCTGCGGGCAGCACGTGCCGAAATGGAACACCGTTTCGATCTCCGGTTATCACATTCGTGAGGCCGGATCGACCGCTCTTCAGGAACTGGCCTTCACTCTTCGCGACGGAATGGAATATGTGAAGTTCGGCACGGATGCGGGCCTCGACGTGGATTCCTTTGCACCCCGTCTTTCCTTCTTCTTCAATGCCCATAACGACTTCTTCGAAGAGATTGCCAAATTCCGGGCCGCCCGCCGCATCTGGGCCAAGGTCATGAGAGACCGTTACGGTGCCAGAAGCCCGGAAAGCTGGAAACTGCGGTTCCATACTCAAACGGCGGGTGTCTCTCTCACCGCACAGCAACCCCACAACAACGTGGCCCGCGTGGCCGTGCAAGCGCTGGCAGCCGTCCTGGGTGGAACCCAGTCCCTTCACACAAACGCCCTCGACGAAACCCTCGCCCTCCCCACGGAGTTCGCCGCCAAGGTCGCCGTGCGAACACAGCAAATCATCCTGCACGAAACCGGAGTCGCGAACACAATTGATCCGCTCGGAGGGTCTTACTTCGTCGAGGACTTGACGAACAAGATGGAAGACGGAACATTCGATTACTTCCGCCGCATTGACGCCTACGGCGGGATGGTGGAGGCCATCGAGGCCGGCTTCCCGCAGAGGGAAATCATGGATGCGGCTTACCGGTTCCAGCGAGCCCTGGACGCCGGTGACAAGGTCATGGTCGGGGTCAATGCCTTCAAGGAGACGATACCTGAAGACACCGTTCCCACGCTTCAAATCTCGGAAGAGACGGCCGCCGAGCAAATTGCCTTGCTTGCCGAAGTGAAGCGAACGCGCGACGGCACACAGGTTTTGCAGGCCCTGACTGACCTCAGGGTAGCGTGCGCAAACGGAGCCAATGTCATGCCTCCGTTGATAGAGGCGGTGCGAGCCTACGCGACCGTCGGCGAGATCTCTGACGTGATGCGCGAGGTGTTCTCCACTTACGAGGAACCCGCGGTTTTCTAGGACAGGCAGGGCCGGCGAATCCGGCCCCGCTTTTGCGGACGGAAAACACTGATGACAGTTCGGCACCCCCTGTGGGTACTTCTCGTTCTCGTTCTACCTTTTGGACAGACCCAGGCCGCGGCCGAAGCCAGAGCGCTGACGCCCACCGAGGCCAGGGAAAGAGACGCAATGGAGTCGTACCTTCGTGCGCGCATGCACGCGCAGGAAGGCGAGGTGACGGACGCCGTTGCCAACTTCAAGAAAGCCATTCTGCAGACTCCGGAGGATGGCTTCTTGAGACGTGAGTTCGCCGAGATGCTGCTCTCCTTTCAGATTCTTCCGGAGGCCGAGGCGGAGGCACGCCAGGCGCTGAAACTCCTCCCCGAGAATTCACTTGTCTACCGCACCCTGGGGCAGATTCTTCTGGCGGCCGCCAAGGACAGCACCAGTGTGAAGGCCGCCGCGGAAGCCCTCGAGAAGGCCGTTGCGGCACGGCCCGGAGATCCCGCAGCGGCCGTACCCTACGCTCAGGCGCTCCTGCGGCTGGACCGCGCAAAGGATGCCGCGGCTGCCCTGGAGCCCGTACTCGAAAGGGGCCGCGGCCACTCGGTGGCAGCGCTCTACGCCGAAGCCCTGGAGAAATCGGATCAGCTCTCCCAGGCCGAAGATGTCTATCGCGCCCTCCTGAGGCAAGACCCCACGAATGTCAACATCACGCTTTCACTCTTGCGCGTGCTCGAGAAGTCGCGCCAGTTCGACCAGGCCATTCCGCTCATCCAGGAACTCTCAAAGAGGCAGCCCAACAATCTGGCGCTGAAATCTCAGCTTGGATTGACTCTCTTGCGGGCGCGGCGGCTCTCCGACGCCCAGGCGGTCCTCGAAGGAGTGCTGAAAGTCGATCCGGATAACCGCGAAGCGCTCCGGTACCTGGCCGCCGTCTTTTCTGAATCGATGGAAACAGACAAGGCCGACCAGATGCTGAAGAGACTGCAAGCTCTGGAGCCGGATGATCCCGATGTGCCGTTCCGGCGAGCCCTCAACTTCCTTGAGGTGCGGCGGATCGAGGATGCAGAAACGGTCCTGAAAAGTCTGCGGGCTCAGCTGGTTTCCCGAAAGGCCGACAAGTCTGCAATTGCGCAAGTGGATGGACAACTCGCCTATGCCGCCTTTCTGAGGAAGGACTACAGTGCGGCCCGCACCCGGGCCCTGCCCACTCTTTTTACCTCGGAAGGTCTCAACAACGGCTCCCTGAATCTCCTGCTGCAAATCGCCCGGCAGGAAAAGGACTCTGCGGAAGGACTTCGACTCATCCGGGAGGCCCAGAAAAAGGGAGCTGTTTCCGTGTCGCTCCAGGCAAACTATGGGGAGTTTTTGCTGCGGTCAGCCGAGGCCGCGGATCAAAAAGAAGGCCGCCGGGTGTTGGAGGAACTCACCGCCAAGGGAGAGAGGGGAGCCATCCTGGCTGCCGCGGATGCCTGGCAGCGGCTGGACAGGTACAAAGAGGCCATCGAGGTCGCCCGGAAAGGACTCGAGGTGTTTCCGGGAAACCCTGATCTCCTCTTCCGGCTCGGAGCGTCTCTGGAAAGGGAGAAGCGGATCGAGGATGCGGCAGCGGTATTCGAGCAACTCTTGAAAGCCAGGCCTGATCATGCCGCCGGACTCAACTACCTCGGTTACATGTGGGCGGACAGGAACGAAAACCTCGATCGGGCGCTCGAGCTGATCACGAAGGCCGTTGAACTGGAACCAACAAACGGGGCTTACCTGGACTCCCTCGGGTGGGTCTACTTCCGTCTGAACCAACTCGACAAGGCGGAAGAGCACCTCCTCGATGCGGCACGGCTCAATCCCGACGATTTCGCAATCGAGGAGCATCTTGGTGATGTCTACGAAAAAAAGGGCGATCTCGAGAAAGCCATGCAGCACTGGAAACGAGCGCTGACGCTCGAGCCTGAGGACGGCGGAAAGTCGATTCGCGAGAAAATGGACCGCACGGCACAGAGGCAGGTGAAGGCTCCGGAGCCCAAGTGAAAAGGGGCGTGGCCGCGTGTGCGGTCATACTTGGCCTGACAATGGGGTGCGTTTCGCAAAGGAAACCACTCCCCATCACGGCTAGTGAGGTCGAGCGAGCCCGTTCGACGGTTCAGGCACTCCAGGAGAAAGCGCTGGCAGAGCGCAGGATCAAGGCGCTTTTCACAGGCAGGATCTCTCCAAAGGTTGGACCTATAGGCCGGGGATTTGTGTCTCTCTTCTGGGATGGTCTGGTTCTGCGATGGAGAACTTCGGTCGCCATCGCCGGGAACCTGCAAGAAGGAGAAATGGTGTTAGGGGGCGGGAAAGAGGCGAGGTTGCTGCCGCCGCCCTTCACGGAAGACGACGCCATATCGGTGTTTCTGGGCGTTCCGGTCTGGGAGATGGGAGACGCCGTGGTGGAGAGGTTCGGGGGCCGGTACCGGCTTTCGATCGCCGGCCGGTCGGTTGAGGTGACGTCCGCCGGGGTAATAGACCGGATGCGTTTTCCCGATGGAACCGTCGCCACGCTCGAGCCCGGCGACGGTTTACCACGGAGCGTGCGCATCGAGGGGCGGTCCGGAATTGCCGAACTGAAACTCGAAAGCCTGGCGCCCTGGTAGGGCGCCAGGCTCCTTGAATGAGTGGGTGCCAGGCGCCTGCGCTGGTTACCCGGTGACAGCGCTTTCAACCCTGAGCCAGTTGTCGAGAAGCGTGCCTGACCTCACGATTGTCTCCTCCCGTCGCGGACCAGTGGAGAGGACGGCAACCGGGGCGTCGACCAGTTCTTCGAGAGCCGCCACGTAGTCCCGCGCCTCCTGCGGCAGAGCCCGGAAGTCGTCTATTCCTACCGTCGAGGTCTTCCAGCCGGGGAAAGTCCGGTACAGCGGCTTGGCTTGTTCATAAACATCGGCTCGCGCGGGTATCCGCACGAGCCGCTCACCCATCACCTCGTAGGCCACACAAACGTGGATCTCGTCGAGTTCATCGAGTATGTCGAGCTTGGTGAGCGCGATGGCATCGATTCCCGCGATCCGGTTTGCCGTGCGGGCGACAACTGCATCGAACCAGCCAACCCGTCGCGGACGGCCTGTCACTGTTCCGAATTCGTTTCCTCGCTTGCGAATCGATTCTCCCAACTCATCGTGAAGCTCTGTCGGGAAGGGGCCTGAGCCCACGCGCGTCGTGTAGGCTTTCATCACAGCCACGACCGCTCCAATGCTGGACGGGGGAATGCCGAGCCCTGTCGCGGCACCACCGGGACCACACGACGAGGACGTCACGAAAGGATACGTGCCGTGATCGACGTCAAGCATGATTCCCTGTGCCCCCTCGCAGAGAAGCTGTTCGCCCCGCGCCATCCGCTCGCCCAAAAGGACACTTGTATCCAGAACGTGCCCCGCCAACTTGTGTCCGCACTCGATGTAAGTCTCGAGGATCTCGTCAACGGAAGGGGAGTCTGTCCCGTAGAAGTGTTTCAGTACGGCGCCGTGGTGTTGCAGCAATGGCCGAGCCAGAGCCACGAACCGGTCCGGGTCTATCAGATCCGCCATCCGAATGCCGGTTCGGTTCGCTTTCGTTTCATAGGCGGGTCCGATGCCGCGTGAGGTGGTTCCAATGTTCCCGCTTCCGAGCGCCTTCTCCCGAGCACCGTCCAGTAACGCATGCGTCGGCAGGATGACGTGGGCACGGTCGGAGATCTTCAGGTTATCTCCAACCGCGATTCCCGCTTCCCTCAGTCCATCGATTTCTGAAAGAAGCGCTCTCGGGTCGATCACGAGGCCGTTCCCGATGATGTTGAGAACGTTTTCGCGACAGATTCCTGATGGAACGAGTCTCAGGGCGAACCGCCTCTCCTTGAAGCGAACGGTGTGGCCCGCATTATGACCCCCCTGGTAACGAGCCACGATTTTGAAAGAAGGAGAAATGAGATCAACGACCTTGCCCTTGCCCTCATCTCCCCATTGACCGCCGGCGACAACTACGCATCTGGACCGCTGCATGACCTCTGAATTCTAAGCGATGAGAGAATACTCACGATGATTCCACCTGTCTTTCTTACCGGTGAAAACCTGACCCTTGATGAGTTGTCCCAGGTCGCCTCTGGAAAAAGAAGCGCCGTTCTCTCCGGGGAAGCCTGCAACAAGGTAGATGCCTCTCGGGCCGTCATCGACCGGGCCGTCGCGGAAGGCCGCGTCGTCTACGGAGTGACCACGGGATTCGGCAAGTTCTCCGATGTCGTCATCCCGGCTGAGAAGCTGGAGGAGCTTCAGTCGAATCTGGTCAGAAGCCATGCAGCCGGGGTTGGAAACCCGCTCTCCCCGAAAGCAACGCGGGCACTGATGTTGTTGCGCGCAAACTGTCTGGCCAAGGGGTTCAGCGGCGTCAAACGCTCGACCCTGGAGTTCCTTCTCACTCTTCTGGAAAAGGGAATTCTTCCGCTCGTTCCCGAACAAGGCTCCGTTGGCGCCTCGGGTGATCTGGCTCCGCTCGCTCACCTGGCCCTGGCTCTTCTCGGCGAAGGGGAGGTGCTCGCCTCCGGCGAGAGAAAGACAGCCACTCAGGCCCTGACCGAATCTGGGCTGGCCCCCATTCGGTTCGGCGCCAAGGAGGGGCTCGCGCTGATCAACGGCACGCAGCTGACGACGGCGGTCGGCGCTCTTGCCCTTCACCGCTTCCTGGATCTAATCAAGACTGCGGATCTTCTCTGCGCCATGACGCTGGACGCTCTGAAGGGAACAGACGCCGCCTTCGATCCACGAATTCACGCCGCGCGTCCCCACCCGGGCCAGCGCGTTTCCGCTTGCAACTTGAGGAAACTGCTCGAAGGCTCCGAATTGAGGGAAAGCCACCGCAAGTGTTCCGAGGTGCAAGATGCATACGCTCTGCGCTGCGCACCCCAGGTGCATGGAACGGTTCGGGATGCGGCGAATTACGCCCGGCGGGTCGTCGAGATCGAAATGAACTCTGCAACGGATAACCCGATGGTCTTTGCGAGCGAGGACGGAGAAGGAGAGCTGATTTCAGGGGGCAACTTCCACGCCGCTCCCGTCGCTCTGACCTTTGATCTTCTGGCAGCGGCGTCCACGGATCTCGCTTCGATATCGGAGCGGCGTATCGAGCGGCTCGTCAACCCGTCTCTCTCCCATGAGTTGCCGGCATTCCTCGTCCGGGTTCCCGGGCTCAATTCTGGCTTCATGATGCTCCACGTCACGGCCGCGGCACTCGTTTCCGAGTGCAAGGCAAACTCGTTCCCGGCTTCGGTGGATTCCATCCCCACGTCGGCCGGTAAGGAAGACCACGTTTCGATGGGTCCGATCGCGGCCAGAAAGTTCGCACGCAACGTTGAAAACCTCGAGAATGTCCTTGCCATCGAGTTCCTCAGTGCGGCTCAAGCTCTTGATTTTCGCCGTCCTCTCCGGTCCTCGGACATTTTGGAGGAAGCGCACGACCGTCTGAGACGCCGCGTTCCAATCTGGCAAACCGACCGGGTCGCTGCCATCGACATCGCCAATGCCAGAGAAGTTCTCCGAGAGGGGGTCGAGGATATCCTCGGTCAACTGGAGTCGTAAACGTTACTTGGTCCTTGGCGTGCCCTCGAGGATATCCGCAAGCGTGGCCGGGATGTCTTCCACTTCGCTCTGGAGTTCGTGGATGACGCGGAAGGGGAGTTCCGCCATCACGGGGGCCAACTGGCCCAGTCCAGCGCCGCGTGGCGGAACACGATTGAGGAACAGACCGAGCGACCGGTTGTGGGAACGCATCGTCTCCGCGAGTGAGGCTGCTGTCCGCAGGGCCGAATGGTCGAGCGAGCTGACGAGGGCGAAGTCTGCTCGCTCCAGTTCCGACTGAATGACGAGACTCCGCTCTCTGAATCCGGAATACAACCCGTCGAACACCCGGAAAAAATCCGCCATGTCGGCCAGAAAACCCAGCCCCAGGAGTTTGTCAGCGACGCGAAGTACGGCGGACGTCCCGCGCGCCGCGCCAGAAAGAGCACGGCCCAGAACGGAATCGTCCTTCAGGAACCATCTGAGAGCATCGTTGGAAAGGAGTTCCACCATTCGGCGGGGGGCCTCGAGGAAGTCGATCCCGCGGGCCGCTGGCGGAGTGTCCAGGACCAAAAGATCAAGCTCCGGATTCTGCGAGTGCTCGTACAGGGCCTCGACGCCCATGTACTCGAGAACGCCCGGCAGCGAGTCGACGAGTCCATCGTAGAGCCGGTTGGTCTGGATGCGGGCAACCGCCTCGGGCGACGCAATCCTCTTCAGCAGCCGGTCGAAGACGGCGCGTGCGTCGATCTGCAAAGCCATGAGGCGGCCTGGCGCTTTGATGTCGGGCCGGTTCACGGTGACCGGTTCCTGTGTGCTGTCGATTCCGAGCGCCTGTGCTAGACGCTTCGCCGGGTCAACCGTCAGAACCATGACGGATCGTCCCATTCGGGCAGCGGCCAGAGCTGCCGCGGCCGAGATGGTCGTTTTCCCGACTCCGCCCGGACCGAGGAGGACGAGGAGGCGCGAACTCCTGAGCAGGGGAATCAGATCCCACGTATCTTTGGGGAACGGTTTGCGAGAAGAAGCGGGTCGCAGGGACGCCGATCGAGAAGAAGCAGAGACGTGCTGTTCAAACTGTCTGAAGAAGGCCAGCTCGTGGCCGTGCGGGCCGGGCACGGGTGAAAGGTACTCAAACGGAATTTCCGGGATTCTGATCGCGGGGAGTTCGAGGCGTGGAAGGGTCTCTCTACTCCCGCTGCGTCCCAGACGGTTCACTACGAGAAGGGCCGTTTTTAGGCCCGATTTCTTCAGCGCCAGTTCTGATAGCTCTTCTGCTTCGCGTGCCGCGAATTCGGAGGGTTCACAGACCACCACGAGAGCGGACTGCGCCGGGTCGGAAAGGAAATGATCAAGTTCAGAGCCGAGCTTTCGGACGGGCCCGCCCGGAACCGTCTTCAAGATGGTTCTCGGCAGAGCCAGCATCGAAATGGCGTGACCCGTGGCGGGGCAGTCGACCACGATGCTGTCGTACCTGCCCGTCGCGCGCATGCGCCTCTGAAAGATGTGGCGGATCTTGCCGAGCAGGAGGAGGTCGGGGAGCCCTGGTGTTGCCCGGGTGAAGTAACGAAACGTGGCGGAGTCCAGGATGCGGTTGGCAACCGGCCAGATCGGGATGCTCGAGTGGATGAAGTCCTCGAGGAGGTGATCGAAGCTAGCGGTCAACCCCGAGAGGTTCTCCTTGAAACTCGTCTCTGTATAACCTGGGTCGTCGAACCCGAACAGTGCGGCGGCATCGCCTCTGCCGTCGGACGAGATCAGAAGAGTTCGATGTCCTTTCGATGCCAGGAATGAGGCTGCGGCCGCCGCGGTCACGGATTTGCCGACACCTCCCTTGCCAGAGATGAAGATGAGACGCTTCGAGAGGAGAGCAGTCCAGGGATCGGTTTCTGTACTCTGTGCCGTCACAACCAGATTCTCGCTTCTGTGGCCTGATTTTCGGGTTCCTTAAGGCGGCCGGGCGCGGGATAATTCTAATCGTTTGAACGACTGTCCAGTCTGGAGGCGCCGCCCATGACCGAGTCTCTCATCAAGAACCTCTTGTCCCTTGGTGAAGAATACGTGACCAGCCTGTCGAACCGCCTCTTCTCGAACCCAACTTTCCTCGAGTTGCTCAAGAAGGGCGTTGCCGTCAAGGAAGCCGTGGACGAACAGGTTGCACAAGCCCTGAAAAAGACCAATCTCGCCACAAAGAAGGACCTTTCGAAACTCGAGAGGAGGCTCGCCCAGCTCGAGTCCGAGGTGGCCGAGTTGAAGTACAAGGCCCAGGCTCCGCGCAAGCGAACCAGGGCAGCAGATGATTCCCAGGAAACGGAGTAACGAGAGGTTGTTGATGGCGGAGACAGAAAACCCCGAAAAGAAACAGAAGCCGGATGCCGCTCCGGCCTCGCCGGAAAAAACCGCCGAGAAGAAGGCGGCCGAGAAGAAGGCGGCGGAGAAAAAAGCGGGCACGAGACATGCTGCGCGACCGGCGCAGCGGGCGGTCCAGCCGCACGTGGCCCGGGTTATCGATTTCGCGGCCGCCCCTCGCAGACCGAAGGTCGCGATCACCGGCGGAGCCGGTTTTCTGGGGTCGCGGTTGATCAGGGCGCTGGCTCCCAAGGAACAGTGGGAAATCGTGGTCTTTGACTTGGCGCCCGCGCCTAACGTGCCGGGTGAGGTGCGGCACCGGTTCCTTGACCTCAATCTCCCGCATGCGGACGGGTCTGTTTACAAGCTCCTCAAGGAAGAGAAGCCCGATGTGATCGTGCATCTGGCTGCCCTGCGGAGCCCCTCTCACGACTACACCTATATTCACGAACTCAACGCCCTCGGCGCCCTGCACGTGATGGCCGCGGCCGGTGAAGCCAAGATTCCAAGACTCGTGCTCGGTTCGACCACCATGGTCTACGGAGCCCGCGGGGACAACCCGAACTTCCTCACGGAAGAACACCCGACCCGCGCGGACGCCCACGACAAGTTCGTGATGGATTTTGTGGAAGCGGAGCGGCATGCCCGGTACCACGCCAAGCGGTATCCAGAGGCCAAGGTCGCGGTTCTCAGGTTTGCCCAGCTGCTCTCTCCAGAGATCCGGGATTACAAAACCAGGTATTTCGAAGCTCCCGCGGCGGTCACGATGATGGGTTATGACCCCCTCATGCAGTTCCTCCACCCCGAGGATGCGACATCTGCCCTCGTAAAAGCCGTCGAAAACCCCCAGACTCACGGGGCCTTCAACATTGCGCCCGAGGGCGTTCTTCCCCTGTCCACGATCTTGTTGCTTTACGGGACCCTCCCGATTCCCGTTCCTCACACCGTCGCCTACACGCTGATCGAGGCTGGCTGGCTGGCCGGTGTGGGCTTTGCCCCAGGCAGTCATGCGCATTACATCCGGTACAACTGCGTGGCGGCGAACGACAAGGCTCGCAGGGTTCTCGCCTGGACACCCGCGCGCACCACTCTCGAGACGCTGCTTGCGACCGTCAAGGTCAGGCGCGGAAAGGGCCGGAATCTGAACCTGGATGCCATTGCCGAGGCCGTCATGAGGTCCTCCTACTACCAGCAGAAACGGGTCAACCGCATGTACGCTGAAGAACCCCAGGCCCCTGTCCCCGTTTCTGGTGGACCAGCAGTTCTGAGGAGGATAGCGCTGTGAAGACCGTCTCCCTGGAACACAAACGGTCAGCACCGTTCTCTCCCAGTTTCATCCCTCCTGACCCCGATAAGGGAGCAGTGGCAGCCGCCCTTTATGGAGAAGCCAAGAAATTCTTGGCCGAGAACCCGCAATTCACATCGGCCCGGGGACTCGTGGATCTGTGGAATCTCTTCAATCAGCGACACCAGAGTCTCGAACTGGACGACTTCGGGTTTGATCCGGTCGCAGCCAAGCAGTGGGAGCCGCTGCTCGAGTTCCTCTACCGAGTCTGGTGGCGGGTGACGCTCAATGGGGTTGAGAACATTCCCAATGAAGGGCGAGCCCTTCTCGTTTGCAACCACTCCGGAGTCCTCCCGTTCGACGGAGGCATGGTCAAGCATGGTGTCGAGAATGAGCACCCGACGAAACGGCGGGCCCGCATGCTCATCCTCGACATGTTCACGACTCTCCCGTATCTGCAGCCCTTCCTCCGTCAGCTCGGCGAGGTTCGGGCGTGCCCAGAGAACGGAGAACGGCTGCTTTCCCGGGAGGAACTAGTCGGGGTCTTTCCGGAAGGTGTCAAGGGTGTCGGAAAGTACTTCCAGGATCGTTATCGTCTCGCCAGGTTCGGCAGGGGAGGCTTCGTTCGCCTCGCCCTGAAGACGCAATCGCCAATCATCCCGGTGACCATCGTTGGAGCAGAAGAAATCTATCCGATGATCGCAAAAGCCGACTTCATCGGTAAACCCCTCGGTTTTCCCTATTTCCCGATCACTCCGTTCTTCCCGGCCCTTGGAATCCTCGGGCTCGTTCCCCTTCCCAGCAAGTGGTGGATCGATGTCGGTCCTCCGATCCCCCCACCGTATCCACCGGAAGGCGCCGACCGGCCAATGATCGTGAACGAGGTCACCGATCTGGTCCGGTCGACCATGCAGCGAATGATCGACTCACGCCTGGCTCGCAGGCGGAGTGTTTTCACCGTTGAATAACTGGTTGACCGAATAAACCTCTGACCCTCTGACTCAATGATCCGCGAACGGGTGTGCCGCCAGGTTCCCTCCCTGGCCCACCCGTTTTTTTTCTGGAAAGTGTCTTCCTGACCATGCCTTTGTGAAAGAGCTTTTGTGAAAGAGCTTTTGTGAAAGAGCTTTTGTGAAAGAGCTTTTGTGAAAGGCGCATCCGGTCAGGTCCTGATTCCGAGCATTCCGTACAACGAGAGAAGCCCAAAAAAGACGTTGGCCCCCCAGGCTGCCAGGATCGGTTCCAGGGCTCCCGTTGTCCCGAAGCGGAAGGTGATGGAAGAGAACGCCAGGTAGGCGAGTCCGACGAGCAAGGCTGCCCCGACGCCGGCCACAGCGCCTCGTTTCCCGTAGCGGAAGGCAAACGGAACTCCCAGAAGGGTCAGCAGAAGAGGCGAGAAAGCTATGGCGGATTTTTGATAGAGCCCTGTTGCCAGTGCAGCTGTATCCGCACCCGCCTTTTTTCGCGCCTTGATGAATCGGACGAGTTCCTGGCTCGTCATCGTTCTGGGATTCGTCCGGGCCGTTGCCAGAACGGTAAGCGCTTCCGGAGCATTGATCAGGAGGGGCCGGTCTTGCTTCCCCTTGATCACCGACCCGGATTCGTCGAAATGCCGGACCCAGGCACTGGAAACAAGGAATCCTCGCTGTGGCAGGACTCGCGCATCTTCTGCGTCGAACCGGCGAACAGGCCGGAGGGAAGCGGGATCGAGTTCGAGAACGGTCAGGTTGGCGATTCGGCTGCTCGGAAGGTCCATGGCGTCCACGGCAAAGAACCGGCCTTGCTCGCCCCGAAACCAGAGAGACGAATTCGATGCCCCCGCGAATGGGACGCGGTTGACGATGCGGTTTCTCAGACGCTCGGCTTCTTCCCCTGATTTTGGGACGATCCGCTCCGAGAAGAAATAGAGAAACACCCCGGTCCCAGCAGCGATGACGAGCAAGGGAAGGACCACGCGGTGGAGGGAAATCCCATGCGAAAGAATGGCCGTCGTTTCCGCGGATTTCACCATTCCTGCCAGGGCGATGAGGGCCGCGATCAGGAAGGCATAGGGGATGACATCCTGCAGGATCGGGGGCAGGATGGCCTGCAAGTATCTGAGGACGATGTGGGTACCGGGCTGGTTCTTTGCGATGTCGTCGGCGATTTCCAGAATCTCGATCACCACGTAGAGGACCAAGATCGACAGGAGGACGATCCCGAAAACCCCCATGAAACGGCGGAGGACGTAACGGTCCAGCAGGAAAGAGCTGCCCAGGAGGTCTCGCCGCGCCTGCTGAGTCCGGCTCGATGGAGTCGAAGGTCTGTCTGGGCTCTGGAATCGGGAGAGGAATCGGGGAAGGCCCATCTGAGGGAAAAGCGGTTTGTGCCGCTGGACGCGCTGGATCGCAAAAATTCCGAACAGCGTGAGGAGTCCGTTGGGAAGCCACATGGCTGTGAACGGGGTCCATTTCCCGTCGATAGCTTTTGCCTCTCCAAAGGCGAGCACGATGTAATAGAAGAGCACGAGCACGACGGAAATCGCAAATCCGGCAGACCGGCCGCCCCGGCGGTTGACGATTCCCAGGGGCAAGCCGATGAATCCGAAGAGGAGACAAGCGGCCGGAAGTGCGAACTTCTTGTGGATTTCAAGCCACGCCGTTCGGACTTCTACCGGGGACTGGCTCACGCGGGACCGCTGAAGTAATTGCAGTATGGTCATTTCCCGCAGCTGCTTGAGTCCGGGCGAACCGGCTGAAGGGGGATCAGTCTCTGCGAGAAGGATTCGCTGCTCGCGATAGCTAGCTCGCTCGTCGCTGGCCCCCGAATCCCAGACTCGCTGAGTAGAAGCGTCCTCGAGGCGGAGCCAGAGACGCCCCTCGTCAGACTCTATCTCCAGAGTTCCGGCTCTCGCGATGATGAGCCGCTCGCCCGTCTGGGGATTGGAGCGATCTGAGACCACGAGCCTCTCGAGCCGACGGCCGTCGGGGGAAGCGGCATCGACGTAGATGCGGCGTCCGCCAAACTCCGGGCTGAAAACCCCCGGCTGGATTCTCTGGGCAATGACAAAAGTTGAGAGTTCCAGCTTCTTGGCCGAAAGGAGAGCGTTTGCGGCGGGGACCAAGGCCAGCATCACGTAGACAGTGAGGCCGGCGAGGAATGTGGCCAGGAGGCCGATGGGCCGGTAGAGCGCAAAAAGGTCGATCCCGGCGGCCCTGATTGCGGTGAGTTCAGAGTCGGAACTGAGCCGGCCGACTCCAACGAGGACCCCGAGGAGAAACGAAACCGGGATCGTTAGCACCACGATGTGCGGGATGGAGAGGGCGAGGACGTCGATGGTATCGGCCAGGGGCGAGGGGCTTTGCAGAATGAGCAAGGAGAACTGGAAGAGCCCCCGGATCAGCATGAACCCGGTATAGGCAAGGAAACCGACGAGAGTCGGGGCAAAGGTCTCGGTGAGGACGTAGCGATCGATGCGGCGCATAAGCTGGGGGTGGCAAGAGCCACCGAGGGGAGGATTCTAGGTTAACCCGGACGGCCAGGCCCGGGAAAGCGGCGGGAAAACGGAATCCACAGTGTCCGATAAGATATATTATGTCAAATTCGGCGGGACGCCGGGGTTGGTTGGTTGGGTGTTTGGTTGGGTGAACCGGTTCCCGGGTGTTTCTGGTCTCGGTGGGTCGTCCGGGAAGAGGAATGCGCCGGTTGCTGTCAGGATCTTGGGTTGGTTTCTTCGTGGGTGTTGGCGAGGGGAAAGTTGTCAGTGGGTGTCGCGTTTGCTTTTTCTGTCGGCGTTTGGGCTGGGTGTGAGTCTGGCCGGCGCGAGTCTCGCCCATCTTGCCGTCCCTTGATGGTCACGAGGTCGCTCGCCTCTGGGGATTCCTTATTCGTTCGGTCCTATTCTCTTGGAGGCGCCTCGGGGCGCGGACGCTCCTCGCCCAGTCTCCCTCTCCCGAGGGATGCTGCCGCCACATCAATGATGGACAAGGTTTAAACGTGTGCGGAGCTGGCGTTTCCTGACCCAGCCGGGCCACCCGGCCGGGTCACCGGAGAGGGAGACTAGGAGGAGTCTCGCTCTGGCGCTGAACCCGTTCCCGGGGAGTCGCTGGGTTCGCCGCTGGCGGGGTCTGGGGTGCCAGAGGGTTCGCCGGTGGGCGCGTCCGCAGGCCGTGACCGTTGACCGGAGCCAGCTGGGCGGGAAAACTTGCCGGCGTGCTCGATGTCGATCTCGCCGCCACCGATCTTGATCAGCAGTTCCTTGACAGCCGCCAGGATGGCGCCCTTGTTTGCCTCTCCCCCGCGAACGACGAGGCTGACTTTCAGGGGGGAGGCTGGTGAGGTGCCGGTGGCCACATAGTTCAGCTCGTATTGTTTCGGAAAACGCTTCAGCGTACCGGCCCGCTCGAGGGGCTCGGTTTGTCTTCGGGCCTGGCGAAGCGCATCCCGATCGAAGTGTCCAGTCGTCACGAACAAATGAATCGCCTCGAGCATGTCTTCTTCAGACTCCAGCCGGCTCAGTTCGAGGAGAAAGCTCTTGGATTGAATGTCGGCGCGCCGACATTGGTCCTTCACAGTTTCCGGCAGACCGCTCAAACCAAGGGTCTCTGTCACCGTGACCCGGGATTTCCCGACGGCCTTCGCAATTTGTTCATGCGTGTACCCGTGCCGGTCCCTCAAGAGAACAAAACCCTCTGCTTCTTCGAACGGCGTCAGGTCTTTGCGCTGGAGGTTCTCGATCAAGGTTATCTCGATCAACTCTGCAGGGTCCCGGTCGAGTTCGATGCATGGGACTTCTGCAAGGCCCGCTTCCAGCGCCGCGCGAAAACGGCGCTCTCCGGAAATCAGTTGATACCGGTCTTCTTCCTTGCGCCGCACGAGCAGGGGCTCCAGCACGCCGTGGACCTGGATGGAATCCCTGAGGCTCGCCAGGTCGCCCATCGAACTCCGCGGCTGGTCCGGATTCGCTTCGATGAGGTGTATGGCCACTTTCCGGCCAATCGGGATTTCGTCGGCCCGGAACAGCTGTTCCACGAAGTGAGAGTCGTGTCGCATCAGGGGACGTTCAGGAAGGCCACGGCGCTTAGACACGGGCGAGGATCTCCTCGGTCAGACTGTAATACTCGAGGGCACCGCTCGAACGGGGGGCAAAGGTGAAAATCGATTCCTTGTAAGCCGGCGACTCTTCGAGCCGAACCGATTTCGAGATCGTCGTCTTGAAGAGTTTTCCCTGGAAGACATCATCGATCTGTCGAATGATGTCCCGGCCCAGGACCGTCCTGCGGTCGTGAAGTGTGATGACCGCTCCCAGGATCTGCAGGTTCGGGTTCGGACGTCCCTTTATCTTCTCGATCGTCTCGAGAAGATCATCCGTTCCCTCCAGGGCAAAGTAGGAAGACTGGATCGGAATCAAGATGTGCGTGGCGGCAACGAGGGCATTGACTGTGATCATTCCTAACGTCGGTGGCGTGTCGATCACCACAGCGTCAAACTCCCCTAACACCGGCTCCAACTTGTCCTTGAGTCGAAAATGACCGTCGATCTCCCCAAGGAGTTTGGACTCGACCTTGGCCAGCGAGATCCGCGACGGCGCAACCTTGAGGTTCGGGAGTGCCGTGTCTCGAACGATATCGAGAAGCCTGATCCCAGGGTCGGTGAGCAACTCGAATACCGATTTCTCAAAGCTCTTTCGGTCGATGTACGAAAGCGTCGAGTTGGCCTGTGGATCCAAATCGATAAGCAGCGTCCGGAGGTTCTTTTGTGCGAGCGCGGCGGCAACATTGATGGCGGTCGTCGTTTTTCCGACTCCGCCCTTTTGATTGGCGATACAGATGATCATCGCGGTCGGCCGGGATGATATGTGTCTCTCCGCTTGCCATCAAGCGACACGATAAGTGACTCCCCTGGAGACACCTAGAAAACGGTTTTGCGCCGGGAAGGCAGTTTTTCTCAGGGCCCCCGCATTCACCCCGGAAGCGCCTTCTTCAGTCAGGGCACGAAAGGCCGGCCCCGGTGTTACATCCGGTACTTGCCGAGGGAATCGGGGTCTACATCCTCGAGCCACTTCCGGAGGCGTTCTGCGCTCTGCGCGTCAGGCGTCTCCCCCGTCGATTGACTCTTCTCGAGCACGCTCTCCTCCACGAAAATGGGTGCCGAAGCCCGGAGCGCTAACGCGATCGCATCCGACGGGCGGCCATCCAGGACGAGGTTCTTCTTCCCGATCCGAAGGTGTATCTGGGCGTAGAACGTGTTCTCGCGCAGATCGCTCACCACGATTTTCTCGACATGCCCGTCCAGAGTCTGAATCAGATTCCTCAGGAGATCGTGCGTCATGGGCCGCGGCGTGGTCACGCCCTCCATCTGCAAGGCAATGGCGTTCGCTTCGAAAATGCCAACCCAGATCGGCAGGAAACTTGTCTCCCCATCATCCCTCAAAATGACAACCGGCATATTTGCGATAGGGTCGATGATGAGGGCCTTCACCTCCATCTTGATGGCCACGCAGCGCTCCTCCTTCCCTCAATCTATGAGCCTTCCAGACGTTTTTCAATGCTCTCAACCAAGGAATCAGCCAGCTCCCCAAAGAAAACGGGCGGGGAGATCCCCCGCCCGGCTTCCTCACTGGAGGCTCGTGCCTCTCATGTCCGCAGATGACACCCGACCAGAGAATTCGGAAGCCCCCGCGTAATCGTGACCGGCAAAAAGCACCCCTTTGCGGGCGGCTCCAGAGCGTCAAAGTTCACGACACGGTTACACGGGGAGCGCCCCGAATTCCGTTTTTTCTTCTTGTCCGGGCCCTCGACCAACACCTCGAGGACTCTCCCCTCCAGTTCCCGATTCAGCGATTGCTGGATGACCTGCTGGGTTTCCAGAAGCCGGCTCAGCCTCTCCGATGCGACCGGACGCGGTACGTCGCTTTCCCAGCGAGCCGCTGCCGTCTGTGGACGCGGAGAGTAAACGAAGCAGAAGGCATTGGCATAACGGACCTCCCTCACGATGGACAGAGTCTCTTCGAAATCCTGCTCTGTCTCCCCGGGAAACCCAACAATGATATCGGTCGAGAGCGCGATGTGCGGGATAGCCGTCCTGATGCGTGTCACGAGATCGAGGTACTCGGCGCGGGTGTACTGACGTTTCATCCGATAAAGAACCCGGTCTGAACCAGACTGCACGGGAAGGTGGAGCGATGGGCAGACCGTCTCGGTTTCGGCCATGGCACGGATCAGTTTGTCCGTGAAGTTCCTCGGGTGTGACGTTACAAACCGTAGGCGGCGCAGACCAGCCTGAGTGCCCACAGCGCGGAGCAGATCCGCAAAATCCTCACCCGTCTCCGGGTCCTCGAACGCATTCACCGTCTGCCCGAGAAGCTCGATCTCCAGAACACCCAGAGCGGTGAGGTCTCTCACTTCCGTCACGACATCCCGGAGGCGGCGGCTGCGCTCCCGGCCCCGTGTTGCCGGAACCACGCAAAACGTGCAGCGCTTGTTGCAGCCTTCAATGACCGTGATTGCGGCCTTGTGCGCGACCGTTCGCGCCACGGCGCTCGGCGTGTACGCAACTTCGTCCAAATCAAAACCCGTCTCGACGGGCCGGTCATCCTCCTCGATGACCCGCCGGACCACCGAGGACACCGCCTCGATCCGTCCGGTCCCCAAGACGAAGTCAACATAAGGCAGCCTCTCAATGAGATGCTCCCCTTCCTGTTGGGCGACGCATCCGCAAACGCCAAGCACCATCGTGGGGCGCTGGCGTTTGATCACGGCGAGCTGGCCCAGCCGGTCATAGACCTTCTGCTCCGCCTTGTCCCTCACGGAGCAGGTATTCAGGAGAACGACGTCCGCGCTCTCGGGTGCAACCGCTTCCTCGTAGCCGTCCCTGGCGAGGAGCCCCACAAACCGCCGGCCATCCAGCTCGTTCATCTGGCATCCCCACGTTTCCACAAACACAGTCCGTTTTCCCGTCATCTCAACCATCCGGGTGGTGTTCCCGATTTCCTCGCAGTCTCTTTCAGGTTTTCAGTCTCTTGCCGTGCCAAATCCAGATCCTCGCGCGCAGCCTGGAGCGCTTCCTTTGCCTTGTCCCAGTCCGGTTTGATGACGCGGTCCCGGTAAGTCCCATCACTCCAGGCATAGAAGTCGTTCTCGAGGCGGGCCGCACGGCCCTCCAACTCTTTGACGCGGGTCTCCCCTTCTGCAATCCTGGTGGTGTTGGCCTTCATCAAATCGCGCCAATCGGCCTCGGTGCGTCCGGCGAGATCGGTAACAGGAGCCATCGCGGTTACCGGCGTGGGCTTGGGTGTTCCCGCGGGACTCGCACCTTTGGCCGGCTTCTTTCCGGTTTTTGCGGGTGCGGTAGACGGTGCAGCCGGAGCAGGAGTCCCCGCCGGGTTTTTCCGCAGACTCTCATTCGTGATCGTCCCGAGAGACTTCTTGGGTGCCGGCTGTTCTTCTCGCTGTTGCCGGTTCCGTTTGGCAATCTCTCCGAGAGTGCCTGCTGGCTGAAAAACCTGGGGCGGCGCGGTTGATGCTGGCCGCGGCGCCGCCGGGGTGGCTGCTGTTTCGGCCGATGCCCGGGCTGGCCACACGAGCGCCACGAGACAGATCGACACCAAGGAGCCCAGAGCGGAAGGAATCCTCCTCGAGTTCATGGCTGGCTTGTCCCTTCCCTGCCGTACCGGTCTTCCAGCCGGACGACATCATCAAGTTCTGGTGAAGAAACCTCCACGAGTGTGCAGGCCTCGTCAAACGCAAACATCCGGTGCTTGACGCCCGGAGAAATGTGGAAGGCGTCTCCAGGAGCGAGCCGCAGAGTCTTGCGCTCTCCTTCGAACTCACTCTCGAGTCCCAGGCTTCCGTCGAGCACCATCAGCGTCTCTTCCTTGACGCGGTGGTACTGGTAAGAAAGAGTTTGGCCGGGCTGAATGACCAGTATCTTCCCTGCGTACCGGGAGCCCTCGGCGAAAACTCGCTCCTCACCCCAGGGCTTCTTGACGATTCTCGGATTGTGTCGTTCCAGCGTCTTCACGGTTTTCCCTCCACGTGCTTAAGCCTTTGTCCGGTGGGCACGAGCCGGTGTGCTTCCCGGTTCAGGAGAGCGGCGACTTCATCCGATGTCGCCAGCGACAGAGCGGCCCGAGAAATCTTCGCCGCCTCGACAGTCGAGATCGACCTGGCGAAATCCTTGAGCTGGGGTACGGACCTCGGACCCATAGAGAACTCCCTGATCCCAAATCCGATCAGCAGCAAGAAGAAGATGGGGTCCGCCGCCATTTCACCGCATACCGAGACCGGTTTCCCTGCCTTGTGGCCCGCATCCGCAACCCGTGAAAGCAGCCTCAGTATCGCCGGGTGGTGGGGACAAAAGAGTTCAGAGACCGTCTCGTTGGCGCGGTCCACGGCAAGCGTGTACTGAATGAGGTCGTTGGTCCCGAGAGCCAGAAAGTCGACATCCGGCAAGATCATGTCAACGGTGATGGCTGCCGACGGGACCTCGATCATGGCCCCGACTGGGATCTCTGGAACCGGGATGTCCTCGGCTCGAAGCTCTTCTCGGACTTCATCAATGAGTGCCCGGACTCTGCGGATCTCCTCCACGCCAGACACCATGGGAATCAGGATACGCAGGTTTCCGCCGGTGGCGGCTCTCAAGAGCGCCCGCAGTTGATCTCGGAACATCTCGGGCATCTTCAAGCAAAGGCGAATGCCTCGCAGTCCCAGCACCGGGTTGATTTCTTCTCCCGCAATGAGGTGCCGGGCCCCCTTCTTTCCCCCGAGGTCGTACGTGCGAATGACCACGGGCCTCGGCGCGAGCTGCGAGAGGATCTCGTGGTAAACGCCGACTTGCGTGTCTTCGTCCGGGAACTCCTCCGATGCAGAGGAGAGGTACATGAACTCAGACCGGAAGAGGCCAACGCCGTCGGCTCCGTATTCCAGAACATCACGGACCTCGTTGACGAGTTCGATGTTGGCCCGGATCGCGATCTCTTCTCCGTCCGCGGTTTCTACAACCCCGGAGAGGCTCCGTTCCTTCAGCGAACGGGCATGGTGAGCTTCCTGTTCCTGCCGTTCCTTGAAGAGCGCCAGGATATCCTCGGACGGCTGTCTCCAGACGACGCCTTCTTGGCCGTCGATGATGACGAGATCTCCCTCGCCGACCGAGTCCAGGAGTTTGGGAATGGCCACAACGGCCGGAATCCCGAACGAGCGGGCCAGAATGGAGGAATGCGAGGTCTTCCCGCCCCGCTCAGAGAGAATGCCGACAACTCGGTCCCTCGGGATTCGGACCGCATCAGAGGGAGACAGTTCGTCCACGACGAGGACGAGATCCTCACCCGTCAAGTCCTCGATATCCTGGCGTCCCTCTCCCCCCTCCCCGAGGTGCCGGCGCAGGATGAGGCTGACATCGTGGAGATCTGCTGCCCTGAGAGCGAGGTTCTCGTCTGGCAGATTCCGGAGCCTGGCTGCCAGGGAGTCTGTGACGGACGCGACCGCCCATTCCGCATTCACCAGATCTGATTCGATCCGCTTCTCGATGGGGCCCAGGTAAGCTCTGTCCTTGAGGAAGAGAGCGTGGGCGTGAAAAATGCCCGCGTACTCGGGTCCCAGGCGCGTGGAAATCTGCTCTGCCATCGAACTGATTTCCCTCGCGGCAGCTTCGGCCCCCAGGCGAAACCGCTCGATTTCCTTCGGGAGATCCGACCGGTCCAGCGGTCGTTTGGGAGCCGAATCGTCTCGAGAGAGCCAGATGACGGCGTGTCCAACGGCAACACCTGGTGAGACAGGAATCCCACTCAGGGAAAGTCCTCTTTTCATCACCCGGAATTCTAGAAGGATCTAGCGGTCAATGCTCGAGGAAAGCGTTGCGTTAACTCGTCTCATCAAAGCGGCGGTTGATGAGATCCTCCAGAGCGGCGATGGCCTCCCTTTCGTCGGAGCCCTCAGCCCGGAAGAGGATGTGGGTTCCCTGAGCAGCTCCGAGGAAGAGCAGGCCGAGAATGCTCTTTCCGTCGACCTCGTCCGTTCCCCTCCGAAGCGTGATCCGGGCTTTGAAAGCGCCCGCCGTCTGCACGAGTTTGGCTGCGGCTCTCGCGTGCAGGCCCAGGCGGTTTCTGAGGATGAGTTCTTTTTCGATCACGGCCGCTTGTGCTCATTTTCCATGATTTCGGAAGCTGCCAGGATGGCCTTCCGGCCCCTCTCGACCAGCAGGCGTGCAATGGAGTGCGGGTCCTTCCCGTCCCGTGCCAGCGTTCGCGCCTTCATCAGCATGGGGAGGTTGACTCCTGACACGATCTCCACGGTGCCCCGCTCGAGATAAGCGAGGGCAAGGTTTGACGGTGTGCCCCCGAACATGTCAGTCATGACAACGACTCCCCGGCCCTTGTTGGCAGCCTGAATGCACTTTTCCAGGCGGGTCCCGGCGGATTCCGGGGCCTCGTCCCAGGCAAGGGAAAGTGGCTCGAGCCACTCGGTTGATTCGGCCGGGTGCAAGACGAAGACAGTTTCGCAAAGGGCGGCAGCGAGGGGCCCGTGAGACACGACCACGAGCCCAACGGGTGGCGGCGTCGTGGAATCAGGATCAGAACTCATGGCATCTCCTTGTTCTCATCTCGGTGAGAAACGCGTACGGGATATCCCTCCGCAGCCAGATCGTGCGCCAGCCGTTCAGCAATGTAAACAGACCGGTGCCGCCCTCCGGTGCAGCCAACCCCAATCGTCAAGTAGGCCCGGTTCTCCCTGCGGTAGTTCGGAAGGCACCAAGAGAGGAAGTCCAGGAGCCGGTGGTAGTAGGGACCGGTGAGTTCACCGGTCTCTATGAATTTCGAAACCTCGCTGTCCTTGCCCGTCTTCGGGCGAAGCTCTGGAGAGAAGTGAGGGTTGACAAGAAAGCGCACATCAAAGCAGAGATCCAGGACGGGCGGGAGCCCATGTTTGAACCCAAATGAGATCAGCGAGATGGCCAAAACTCCCGGATCTCCGGGCTCCCTGAAATGAGCCGCCATCGCCGCGCGCAGTTCGTGCACCGTCATGGCGGATGTATCGATGACGATGTCGGCCAGTTCCTTCACGTCCATCAAGAGATTTCGTTCATGGCTCACCGCTTCGCTGAGCGTCCGGTTCTCCGCCAGCGGATGCGGGCGCCGCGTCTCGGAGAAGCGTTTGAGCAGGATGCGGTCGTCGCAATCCAGGAACACGAGTGTCGTCTGGACGATCTGACGCAGCCTCCCCAAGAGGTTCGGGAAATCCCCGGGGAAGTCCGGGTTGCGGACGTCCACAATGACGGCGTTTCGTTTTCGTGCGACCCGGTTGGAGCGAACCTCCTCGGCGAAGGCCTCCAGCAGAGACAGGGGCAAGTTGTCGATGGTCGAATAACCGATGTCTTCGATGGCGTGCCCGGCGTACGACTTCCCGGACCCCGAAAGACCGGTGACGATCAGAAGCCGGTTCGCGGTGGGACTCATCGTTTCTTTTTCCTTCTTGCGGGACCTTTCGCGGGGCTCGGTCCCTGATTCGATAGTGCCTTCTGGGCGATTTCCGCTTGCACACGCGCGGCCATCTCCCGGGCCGCGTGAAAGCCTCGCCGCTTGAGGATCTGGTTGCGAACCGAAATTTCGACCAGGAGCGCCAAATCTCTGCCCGTGGCGACTGGCATCCGGATTTTGGGGACTCCGACACCTAAGATCGTTTCGGTCTCCTCATCCAGACCGAGCCGATCGTAATCGAGGCCTTCGACCCAGTTCGCCAGGAGGATGACGAACTCGACCGCATGCCGTTCGAGAACAGCGGTGACGCCAAACAGCATCGGAACATTGACGATTCCGAGCCCCCGAAGCTCCATGTGGTGCCGTACCAGGCCTTGCGAGGCTCCCACCAGAACATCCGCGGGAAAACGCTTGATTACGACAATGTCGTCCGCCACGAGCCGGTGGCCTCGCTGGACGAGGGCCAGAGCGCACTCGCTTTTCCCAACTCCAGAGTCACCGAGAAGGAGTGTCCCCAGGCCGCCGATTTCGAGGAGAACGCCATGGACCGTGACCCGAGGGGCGAGAGACTCTTCCAGAAATTGTGTGAGGCTTTCGATGACAAGGCCCGTGATTCGCTGTGTGGCAAAGAGCGGAACGTTCCGGATCTGACAGAACTTTCTGAGGACCTTTGGCGGCTCAATTCCCTTGGTGACGATGACACACGACATTTCGAGGGCCGTGAACGCATCGAGCCGGGAACGAACCAGGGCCGGACTCAGGGTTTTGAGGTAGTTGAACTCGCTCTCGCCCAGAATCTGAACGCGGTGGGGTCTTACATAAGGCAGAAACCCGGCGATGGCGAGGCCGGGTTTCTGCACACGAGGCCATTTGATGGGGCGGCTGAGGCCTGCTTCGCCCGCGACGAGCTTGAGACCCACGGAGGCCAGGTTCGGAGAGCAGAGGTCAGAAACGCGGACTTGGGGATTAGTTTCCTCTTTAAGCGTGGTCATCACCCGGCCTCAGGGGCTGAGAAGCTTGATCCTCGCTTCTACGATGGAATGAGGAGTCCGACCGAGCCATCCCGCCGCCGGTACATGACCCTGAGGGAGTCGTCCGCCGGTTCTCGGAAGACGAGGATCTGACGGTCGTCATCAGTGAAATGGTGAAGGGCGTCCTCCTCGAACATCGGACGCAACGAGATCTTCTCGTGAACGACGGTGGCCGCGGCAGTGGCCTGGGCTTCTTCCTCTGGTTTCTTCTCTTCTTGCCAGGTTTCCGGCGAACGCACGGTTGCGGACCCGCGAGCCTTCTTCTCTTCCTTGACCTTGGCCTTTGTCTTTTTTGCCTGGTTGACGATTCTCTCGAGCACCGCATGGGCCACGCTCTCCTGGTCGGGGCCCGTTTCCGTGGCCGTCCACGTCCGCTGGCGGCCGACGATCGTCACTTCGATCGCCATGCTCTTCTTTTCTTGCCAGATGATGACATGGGCCTGGGCATCGGGCGGCAGGACCTTTTCGAGTTTCGCGAGCTTCTTTTCCACGAGTTCTCGAACAACAGGGTCAATCTTGACGCGCCGCGCGGTGAAGTCGACGTTCATCAGTTCTCCTTCTCTTCTGCCGGGGCTGTTTTTTCGAGCCGGGGGAACATCATCTGGATCCCCCTTCCTCCGGCCTCGGCTCTATCTTGCGGATTGAACTAGAGGGAATGTGTAGCTCTTCGCGGTACTTTGCAACGGTCCGGCGCGCGATGCGAACTCCTTCGCGCGCCAGAAGCTCGGAGAGCCGGGCATCGGAAAGCGGTTTCATGGGGTCCTCGGCCTCGACCAATGCACGAATGCGGCCCTTGACGGCCAGCGAGGACACATCCTCGCCTCCACTCGACTGAATGCCAGAGTGGAAAAAGAACTTGAGCGGCAAGAGGCCTCTCGGCGAGGCCATCCACTTGTTGGAAACCACTCGGGAGACGGTTGACTCGTGCATCTGGATGTCTTCCGCCACGTCGCGTAAGACGAGAGGCCGAAGGTGAGAAACGCCGTAGTCAAAGAAATCCCTTTGCTTTTTTACGATGGACTCGGCCACCCGGACAATCGTCTTCTTCCGCTGATCAAGGCTTTTCATCAGCCATTGAGCAGCCCGGATCTTCTCTCGTAAATAACTCTTGCCATCACCGTCGAGCGGATTCTCGTCTCGAGTCAACATCCGGCGGTAAAGTGACGAAACTCGAAGCCGGGGCAGACCATCGTCGTTGAACTGCACCACGTATTCGTCGCCATCCTTGACGACCGAAACATCCGGCTCGACGTAAATCGTTCGCGTGGAGTCGTACCGGCGGCCTGGTTTTGGATCAAGCGTGCGGATGACCGCGAGCGCCGCATGGAGTCTCTCCACGTTCACGTTCATCAGTCGAGCCAGTACCGGAAGCGGTTTGGTCCCGAGATCCTCGAATCGCCTTGTAATCAGTTCGACAACCAGAGGGTCGTCGATGCCGGCAATGCGGACCTGCAGGAGGAGACACTCCGCCAGATTGCGTGCGCCAACTCCTGGAGGGTCGAACGACTGCAAGAGCGAAAGCGCCGCGTCAGCGACCTCCTCCCCGCAGGGCACGCCGGTCATTATTTCCTCGAGCGTCATACGAAGGTAACCATCCGGGTCGACGTTTCCGACCAGAAACGCACAGGCCTCCCGAACCGGAGCGGGAGCATCCGAAAGACCGAGTTGTTCGGTGAGTAGATCAGCGAGCCCGGGCGGTGTCTCGGCCCGGTTCTCCAACGAGAACTCATCTAGCTCCTCCGTCATTCGTGGAGCCGTGGACGTTCCGTCCAGGTAATCGCCAAAGAACGCCTCGAAGTCGATCTCCTCGTAGACCTTCCCGGTTTCCTCCGGGGTCATGACTGAAGGGATCTCCGTCTCGCCGGGAACCGCCGGCGGTGCCCCGGTGGCTTCCCCTGGATCTGTAAACGCCATTTCAGCCGTGTTGTTCGTCCGATCGGGAGCGTCTCCCTGATCGAACTCACCGTGCGGCTCGTCAGACGTCTCCCGTGGAGGCTCAGGCTCCGGGGCGGAAGACAGGTCGAGAGAATCGGCCTGCGCAGCAGGATCGTTCGACGCATCCAGTTCCTCGAGAACGGGGTTTGCCACGAGTTCCTGGTTGACGACATCCAGGAGTTCGAAGCGAGTCATCTGCAACAGCTTGATAGCCTGCTGCAGCGTCGGCGTCATCACGAGCCTCTGTGAAAGCTTTAGCGAGAGCTTTTGTTCCAATCCCACTGCTTCTGCGACCTCGAACGATGGAGACTTCCCAAAGCTCCTCGGGCAAATCTCCAACTGGCGTTGACATTGCTTATTCTAGTCCAGCCGGAACCTTTCACCCAGATAAACGCGGCGAACTTCTGGATCTTCCGAGAGGGCCTCGGGAGATCCGGTCCGGAAGATTTTTCCCTCGTTGATGATGTACCCCCGATCCACAATGGCCAGCGTGTCTCTGACGTTGTGGTCCGTGATCAGGACTCCAATTCCCGAGTGCCCGAGTTCACTGATGACGCTCTGAAGATCCAGCACGGTGATGGGGTCGATGCCGGCGAACGGTTCATCGAGGAGGATGAAGCGCGGAGAGAGGGTCAAGGCCCTGGCTATCTCGAGCCTGCGCCTTTCTCCACCCGAAAGGGTGTCGGCATAAGAGGATGCCAGGTGTGCCAGCTTGAACCGGTCGAGGAGTTCCTGTGCGCGTTCTTCTCTCGCCGCCCGGTCCAGGGGGAGCGTTTCGAGAATGGCGAGCAGGTTCTCCCGGGCCGTCATCTTCCGGAAGATGGAGGGCTCCTGTGGCAAGTAACCCACACCCTTGCGGGCGCGGCGAAACATCGGCAGTGAAGTGATGTCGGTCTCGTCCAGCTTGACGGCCCCGGAATCTGGTTCCACGAGGCCCACGAGCATCGAGAAGGTCGTGGTTTTCCCGGCGCCGTTCGGGCCAAGGAGACCCACGACCTCCCCGGCCATGACTTCGATGCTGACATCGTCAACAACTTTCCGCTTCCGGTACGCCTTGACCAGCCGGTCCGCACGCAAGATTTGCCTTCCAGATTCACTGGAAAGAGCCGGGGCGTTCACGGCTTCTCCTGAGGCCGGAACACGCCTTCGCTCCGGACTCCCTTTGATGTTTCAACATCGACCCGGGACTTGCCAGGCCGGAACACGAGAACGGCACCTTGCATACGGTTTCCTTGTCCATCCGCCGCCTTGGCGGGATTCCCTTCCAGAGTCATGACTTCCGTCGCCGGGAACCAAGTTGCACGGTCGCCTTGACCGTGCCGTTTTGTGGCTGGATCATCCAACTCCACCGAGCCACGCGCCTCGGCCGATTCGATCGTTCGGCTGGCCGACAGGTGGATATCCGTGACGTCCGCGTCGAGCCGCCACTGGCCAGAGACCACGGTGCTCTTCCCCTCAAGTCTTACCAGCTTTTCAGTTTCCCTATGGATCAGGGTATTTGCGAAGGCGTTTATGATCTCCGTCGCGGGGATGCCCGCCGGTTTTCCTGGGCCTGCCGTCTTGCGCCTGAAGGTCGCCTTCACATCGCCCTCGGCTCGCAAGAACCGCTCCTTGTCATCGAGGAGCAGCCGTGCCGAGCGCAGAACGTTCTCTCGCTGCCAGGCCCGCACCGCCCCCGTGAAGACAACCTGCCGTTCCGCCGCGAACATCTCGAGCGAATCCGACTCTGAATAGAACGGTTCCTTCGCCTCGGAGCCCGGAAACGAGACGCCTTCCGCGCCAGAAAACGTTGCCTTGACACTCCCCTCCGCGCGGAATCGCTGTTTTGCTGAAAGGAACGTCAAGACATCAGCGCGCACTCTGCCGCGCCGGTCTTCGTAAGTGGCGGGAGTTCCGGGAACGCCGGAGACGGAGATCGTCTGGTCCCCCGCCAAGTAACTCGCGGCCATCCCGGTGATCTTGATAGTGACTCCTTGCGATCCCGTGACGGGGCCCGTAATGGCCGCCGAAGTGACCGTCTGGCCGTCGGGACCCAGGAGCAGACGTCCTGATGTTCCGCTCAAGGTTCGAAACCCGGCATCGGGGTCTTTTTCGGAAAGCGCCATGGACTCCGAGAGAACGAAGGGATTCGGAAGCAGGAGTTCGGCTGGCCTGCCGTTCTCGAAGCGGGTTTCCAGCCGGTCGCTCACGATGGAACGGGCTCCGGAAGATGTGCCCGGAGCGACGTCAAGCTGGGCAAGAGGAACCGAACGCGTGAGCGTCAGCTGTTGCGGGACCCCGGTGGCGTCCCGGTAGACGCTGGCTTCCTCCCCCTGAGCCCATGCTGAAAGGCCCGCTTCATCTTCCGCGGACCGCACCATCAAGACGCAGGCGTTCCCCGATGCCTTGAGACCTTCCACTTCATTCTCGACTCCACGCTGAAAGTCACGGCTCCTGAGCACGAGGTCCTCTGTTTTCATGGTGACCCCACTCGAGGCAAGAAGTCCGCCGTCCTTCCGGAGAATGACCGAACCAGCGCGGACATGAAGCGGACGGTTTTCGTGGTCAAAACCAGCGATGACGACATCCCCATCCAGGGCGATTACGCTGTCGAGCGCATCCAGCTTTCCCTTCTTGGCTCTCCCCACGAGCCGCCCCTGTACGAATGTGACGGGCCCATCAGAGGCCAGCGCTCTGCGGGATGGCTCGTAGTTAAAGCGTGATGCCTGAATTGAAATCCCATCACGTTCGATGAAAACCCCATCGAAGATCTTCATCGCCTTGGATGTCTGCTTGAACTCTGCTCTTGGAGCCCCGACGACGAGACCCCGGGAGCGGGGATCCACGCCCTTGAATTCCAGAAGCACATCCTTGAGGCGGTAGAACTCGTCGCCGAGTTCTCGAAAACCGATGGCCTCGGAGGCCTTGATGCGAAACCCCTGCCCATCTGCCCGGTCTTCGTCGTAAACGAAATCGCGAAACCGGACCTGATCTCTCACCCCCTTCAGCTCCTTGACCAAAGTCTCGGCGACTTCGCCCGTCGTGCCCCGGGGACGGGTTCCCGCCGGCCGGATCGAGAGAATCAAATAAGCCAGAAAGGCGAATGCGGAGACGAGCGAGAGCTTTCGTAGAAGTGGCGTGGCGTTCATGAAAGTATCCCGGGCGGATGAAGCGCCACGACGGAAAGCCGGGCCTTTCGATGCCGGGGGTCAAGGCCCAAACTCGCCACGGCGTCAAAGGTGCCCTGGCGAGAGGCGTGTGGAATGGTAGCAAGGTTCCAGCCAACTGCGTTGAGGCGCCTCTCGCCCGAAGTCAGAGTAAAGAGCAACCCACTGGGGCCAACGGGTGAACCCCGGCCCGCCCACTCGAGCCCGCGAATCAAGAAGAGAGGTGGCGGGTTCCTGACGCCGTGCGGTTCAAAGGAATCGAGAGCCGTGACAAGGGTGTCGTCGATCTCGTCCACGGCCAGTTCGGTATCGATGACGTGCTCTTCTTCCCATTCGGTTTCGTCGCGCTCGTCCCGAAAACGGGCGTGCACTTCGCTTGCGAACGCGTTGAAATCGGCCGACTCGATGGTCAACCCGACGGCTGCCGCGTGACCACCAAAATGAACGGCGAGTCGGCCCGCCACCGGTGCGATGCGGTCATAGAGCGGAGTCCGGCCGAAGGTGCGTCCACTTCCGGAAAACCGCGAGCCGTTTTGTGCGAGCAGAATAACGGGCCGCTCGAACTCTCGCGCCAGTTTGGCCGCAGAGATCCCCAACACGCCCCTGTGCCAGCCCGTCTCCTCGGAACCCGCCTCCACGATGATGGCGTCACGCTGCGGATCAAAGGAGTCCTTCAACCGCGTCCGAACGCTGGCCACGACAGATTCCGTCAGGGCGCGCCGTTTTTCGTTGGCGGCGTCCAAACGGTGGGCCAGTTCCTTGGCACGTTGAGGGTCCGTTGTGAGGAGAAGCTCCAGGGATTCCACAGCATCGTCGAGGCGGCCAGCCGCGTTCAATCGCGGAGCGATACGAAAGCTGACCTCATGCGACCGGGGGGCCCGGCCCTTCGGAATGTCAGAAATCGCCAGGAGGGCGCTCAGGCCCGGAGCTTTCGGGTTCTTCAGAGCCGCGAGCCCAATCGAGACGATGAGCCGATTCTCTCCCGTGAGCGGGACCATGTCGGCGACGGTCGAGAGAGCCGCGAGTTTTGCGAGGGAAATCAGCCAGTTGACGCGTTGGCTCTCGGGAATGCCAGCCTCGGGACCAAAACGCTCGAGGAGGGCCGCGCTCAGTTTCCAGGCGATTCCAGCTCCCGCGAGGTCCTTGAACGGATAAGTGCAGCCGGGGAGTTTAGGATCGAGCAAGATGGCGTCGCGGGGAAGCTCCTGGGGGGGGATGTGGTGGTCCGTAACGATGACGTAAATCCCCTGCCCGACGGCTTCGGTGATGGGGTCGTGTGAGGTGATCCCGCAATCGACCGTTACGATGCCCTCCGGCCGGTGCTCTTCAACCGCCCGCCGGAGGGTCTCGAGCCGAAGGCCGTAACCCTCTCTCAACCGGTGCGGGATGAAGGGGCGGACGTCGGCCCCCAGGCGCTTGAGCACGGAACTCAGAATGGCAACGGCTCCGATTCCGTCGCAATCGTAATCCCCAAAGACGACGATTTTTCCCTGGCGCTTTATGGTAAACGACAGGCGATCAACAGCCTCAGCCATTCCTCCCATGAGCCAGGGGTCGTGACTTCGGGAGATATCGGCGTTCAGGAAAGACTGGGCCTCTTCACTGGTGGAGAACCCGCGGGCGGCAAGAACGCGGGCGACAGCGTGAGGAATGTTCAGATCCCGGGCGAACTGGCCCGCAAGTACTAGGTTGGGCCGAGAGAGGATGAACCGGCTCACAAGGGGTTCACCGCCCGGAGGCCTGAAGTTCGAAAGCTCCCATCTGACGGAACTTGGCGTGCCGTTCATCCAGCATTTGCGGGATCGGCTTCTTCTGTAACTCTGCCAGGTGCTTTCTGAGTGCGCGCCCCGCGGTGTCGATCACCTCGAGGGGATTGGAGTGGGCGCCCGCAACGGGTTCGGGGATGACCTCATCCGCCACTCCCAGGGCCTTACAGTCGGCCGCTGTGAGGCGGAGGGCTTCCGCGGCCTCCTGAGCTTTTGACTGGTCCTTCCACAGAATCGCCGCGCAACCTTCAGGGGAGATGACGGAGTAAACCGAGTGCTCGAGCATCAGAATGCGGTCGGCGAGTCCGATTCCCAGTGCGCCGCCCGACCCGCCTTCTCCGATAACGATCGAGATGATGGGCGTCTCGAGAAGTGACATTTCAAGAAGGTTGCGGGCGATCGCCTCGGAGACCCCTCGCTCTTCGCTATCAAGCCCAGGGTAGGCGCCTGGTGTGTCGATGAAAGTAATCACGGGACGGTTGAACTTCTCCGCTAGCTTCAGAATGCGAAGAGCCTTGCGATACCCCTCAGGCCGGGCCATACCGAAGTTACGTCGAATCTTCTCTTTTGTGTCGCGGCCCTTCTGGTGGCCGATGATGGCCACCGGCTGGTCCCCGAAGATACCGAACCCTGTCACGACGGCGCTGTCATCAGAAAACGTCCGGTCGCCGTGGAGTTCGACGAAATCACGGCAGAGAACACGGACATAGTCCAGGCAGAACGGCCGGTTGGGGTGGCGGGCGACGAGCGTTTTCTGCCACGGCGAGAGGTTTTGGTAGATCTCTCGGGAGACCTTCTCGAGTCGCTGGGTCAGCTTCTGGATTTCGCGTTTTCTTGTAGAGCTTTCGGGAAGCCCCTCGAGTTCTGCGATCCGGGTCTTGAGACGGCGGATCGGTTCCTCGAAATCTGAATGGGATACCACACGCGGGAATCTACCACGAGCCCGTCAAGCAGCGCTTAGCAACAGAGAACGTGGTTGAAAGTCGGCGCGCCGACGCCATTCGCCCACCCAAAAACGGAGCGGTGGGACTCGAGAGCCATTGCTCTCCCGGGCATCAGGCAGTAAACTGCGGCCCAGGTGGGCTGTTAGCTCAGTGGTAGAGCATCTGCCTTTTAAGCAGGGGGTCGCGGGTTCGAATCCCGCACGGCTCACCAATTTACTTCCAGATGACAAACACCCCTGACACCGTGGCGCGGACGTTCAAAATGCCCCATACCTTGGTCATAGTGGGGTCGTTGATTGTGCTCGTCTTGCTGCTCTCCTGGGTTGTCCCTTCCGGGACGTACCAGCACATCGAGAAAGACGGCCGCCTGGTCACCCAGCCAGGCACCTACCAGGAGACGGCGAAATCCTACCTGGGGCCTCAGTGGCTCATGTTGGCTCCGATCAAGGGCTTCCTGGACGGCTCCTTGATCATTGCCTTTTTGCTGTTGATTGGCGGAGCCTTCAGTGTGATTCAGGCCACCGGGACCATTGAGTTCGCCATCCGCCGCATCACAGCTGCTCTCGCCTCCCGGCCCGTCCTCGAGAAGCTGATGATCCCGGTTCTGATGACGGTCTTCTCCCTGGGAGGGTCGGTTTTCGGGATGTCCGAGGAGACGATTCCCTTCATCTTGATCTTCGTCCCGCTCGCCATTTCCCTGGGATACGACTCCATCGTGGGAGTCGCCATTCCATTCCTGGGCGCCGCCGCGGGTTTTGCCGCGGCGTTCTTCAACCCGTTCACGGTTGGAATTGCACAGGGTCTCGTAGGGCTTCCTCTCTATTCCGGCCTGGGCTACCGAGTCGTGACCTGGGTCGTGGGAACTGGAACCGTCATCGCCTGGGTCATGGTCTACGCGGCGCGGATCAAGAAGAACCCGAAACTGAGCCCCGTGTACGAGTTGGACTTGAAGCGAGACAAGAGTGCGCACGCTGGCAGCGGACCTGTGGAGCCGTGGACGGCGAGACGAATCATCGTTCTCTCGATCTTCTTTGTCTCCATGGGCGTCCTCGTCTGGGGAATCCTTGAAGCGAAGTGGTTCATTGAAGAGATCGGAGCCCTGTTCCTCGCCATGGGACTCATCATGGGACTCGCGGGAGGCATGAAGGGGAACGACATCGCAGCCAGCTTCGTCGCAGGAGCCAAGGACATGGTTGGTGTCACGCTGATCATTGCCTGTGGCCGGGCACTCTTGATCATCACAAAGGAAGGCCAAGTTCTCGATACCATCCTGTTCTACAGCTCCGATTCCATTGCAGTGCTGCCGCGTGTCGTGGCGGCCCAGGTCATGTTCGTTGTTCAGGCCATCATCAATTTCTTCATTCACTCCGGAACGGCTCAGGCGGCGCTCACCATGCCGATCATGGCTCCGTTGGCAGATCTCATCGGTTTGACCCGCCAAACCATGGTCTATGCCTACCAACTCTGTGAGTTCGTGAACCCGATCCTTCCGACGTCCGCGGTGACGATGGGCGTTCTCGGAATGGCGAAAGTACCATGGGAAAAATGGGCGCGCTGGTTCCTCCCGCTCATGCTGATTTTGGTCGCTTTGAGCTTCCTCCTGCTCATCCCGCCGGTCTTGACCCACTGGGGACCGTTCTAGCAGAAGTCCTACGAAGTCCTGTCCCCTCGTCTCCGTCACGCTGCTTGATCGGTGGCTGATACCTTCTCCCGCAGCGACTCGCAGTAAAGGAACGCACAGAGGAGCAAGAAGACGCCGAGGCCCAACCAATTGGCCCACTGGGAGAGCCATGCCCCGAGACCGGGGAGTCTCGTCAGATCCGGGATGAGCGTTTTGTGGAAGGAGTCTTCCAGGAATTTGAGGAGAGCCGAAAAGACGCCTATCAGCGCGCCACCCGCAATGAAGCCGGAGGCCATCAGGGTTCCTTTTTCGTGACGGGCGGCTGCCAGCTTTTCGTCTTTCGAAGAGCGCTTCACGAGCCACGCCACGCCGGCGCCCAGCACGAGTGGAGAGTTCACGTCCATCGGCAGGTACATTCCGAGCGCAAACGCCAGTCCAGAAACTCCACACATCTCGACCGCGACCGCGATCACCGCACCCAGAACGTAGAGGAACCAGGGCGTGCCAGACTCCCCCATCACTCCCTGCAGAACAGCCGCCATGGCATTTGGTTGCGGGGCGGGGAGCGGGTTCGGGTGGGCCGGACTCGGAGCAAAGCCGTAGACCTTGGCCATGAGCAGAATAACGGCGGTGGTGGCGGCACTCGCCGCCACCGAGCCGATGAGATTCGAGATCTCGATGTGGCGGGGCGTGGCGCCAAGCCAGTAACCGATCTTGTATTGGGTGACGAGTGAGCCGCTCATGGAGAGGGCCGTGCAAACCACCCCTCCAATGAGCAGGACTTGTAGCATCCCGTTCGAACCCGAGAGCCCGAAGCTCGAAAGCGCCACGGCGGTGACGATGAGCGTTGTCAAGGTCATTCCTGAAACCGGAGTGATTGAAATCATCGCAATGGCCCACGCTGACACGGCCGCGAAGAGGAACGCGATGAGAAGGGTCAAGGCGGTAGAGAGAAAGGCTATAAATAAGGCATCCTTCTCTCCTGCCAGGACCGAAAAACGAAAATAGAGAAAGACGAGGAGACCGGTGCTTACGATGCCCAGCAGGTTAACGGACATCGGGAGCGCCCGGTCTGTTCGTGAGGAAGACTCCTCTTGCCCCCGGCCGCGGACCAATTTCGCGATCTCACCAAAGGCCTGTCGAGTGGCCTGAAAAATGACGGGGGACATTTTCAAGATCGAAAGCACGCCCGCCGCAAAGATTCCCCCTATGCCGATCGGACGGACATAGAGCCGGAAAATCTCCTCGGCTCCCATCGTCGAAAGCGCTGCCGCCCCTGGCGAGATGGGAGCCTGGAAGAACTGCCCGAGGTAAGCGAAAAGGGGCACCATGACAAGGAATGAGACCATCGATCCGGCCATGATGATGGACGCGTAATCGAGTCCCATGATGTAGCCGAGTCCCAGAACGGCCGCGGAGGTGTTCATGGTGAAGATAGCCTTGAAGCGATTGGTGAAAGGAGTGAGGGCCTCGATGGACGCGGACGAGAAGACATCGGCCCAGGCCTTCATCGAAGGCCCCACGAAATCGAAAAGAGCCGCCGTCACGGCCGAATAGCTCAGCACGATGGCGCTGTGTCCGCCGCGCTTGCCGGCCACGAGAATCTCCGTCGTCGCCCGTCCCTCGGGAAACGGGAGCTTCCCGTGGAGGTCTCTGACAAAGTAACGGCGAAAAGGCGCCAGGAAGAAGACCCCGAGAAAAGCCCCGAGGAGCGGAACCAGGAAGATCTGAAAAAACGACGAACGTCCTTCCAAACCCAGGATGTAGATGGCTGGCATCGTGAAGACAGACCCTCCAGCGATGATTCCGGATGTCGCGCCAAATGCCAGGACGTTGACGTTTTCGAGAAGGCTGGATGCCCGGCTTTTCAGAAACCGGACACAAAGAACGGAGAACCCAACCGCAAGAATCGAGATCGGGATGGCCGATTCGATTCCCTGCCCAAGCTTCAACGCGATGTAGGTGGCGGCCGCCGAGAAAACGACCGACCAGAAGACACCCTGGACAACTGAGCGAACCGTGATCTCCGAAACAGGAACGTCCGGCGGAATCACCGGCGAGTAGTCTTCGCCTTTCCCCAGTTCTCGAAACGCGTTTTCCGGGAGCCTTACATCGTTTGATCCGGGCAGTGCGTCTGGATTCTCGTGCATGTGCTGCTTGTCCTCGTTCTTTGGTGTCAGCCGGCGTACGTCTCCATGACCGATGCCGCCACTCTGCGCGAGAGGATGTGATAACCCGCCGCCGCCTTCTGGAAGATGTTCTTCGCAAGTGCCCTGGTTCTTGGTGTGGCTCCGAGGGCCATGTAAAGCGGGCGGAGGTACTTCATCCGGCCGACGCGGGTCAACAGCTTCTCCAGCCGTTCGAAAACCGGTTCGTAATCGGACGTGGCCGCGATGACCAGCCACTCGACCAGAAGTTCGTGGTTACCCTGTCCGGTCAGCTTGAATGTGCCGTCCAGCCACTCCAGGGACGGAACACCTAGCGGGCGTGGCAAGTTCTGGAGATAGACCAGCAACTCAGAGGCCTTCCAGTTTCGGGCTGCATCGAGATCGGGGCGGGTTCCATCGTTCCATTTCGCTGCTAAAGACTGGATTTCCTCGAGTTTGCGCGACTGGAAAACTGGCGCATCGGCCGGAATTCCGGGCTGGTGGAGCCAGATTTCGGCCCTGACCGCGGCCGCCGCCCCCGGCAGAGCGCCCTCGAGAAAGTCCATGAACTCCTCGGTCGTGATCGACGTGAACCGGAACCGGGCCATGTAGGCCCGGAGCATGCTGTCAAACTTCTCCCGGCCAACCTCTTGCTCGAGCCGGACCAGGAACCGCGCCCCCTTCTCGTAAGGAACCGAGGAGAACGCATCGTCCGGATCAATCCCCTCGAGGTGTGTACGCAGCTGTGTCAGGGGCGAATCCGCGCCAAAGCGCCGAACGGCCTGTTCCAGTGCTTTTTGGCCGATGGCCCAGGCAAGGCTCGCCTCTTCGGTCCCATGAAGGGCTTCGAGAATGCGGCGCTCTGCGTAAACCGTGAATCCCTCGTTCAACCAGAAGTGATCCATGGTTGCGTTGGTGACGAGGTTGCCTGTCCAGGAATGGGCCAGCTCATGGGCCACGACGTCGACCAGAGACCGGTCGCCCGAGAGGAGCGTCGGCGTGAGGAAGGTCATCCGCGGGTTCTCCATTCCGCCGTAGGGGAAAGACGGCGGAAGGACGAGCATGTCGTAGCGGTCCCATTCGTAAGGCCCAAAAAGCTCCTCGGCCCTGGTAATCATGTTCTCGATCCCGGCGAATTCCCATGCGGCGGCATCGGCTGTCTCTGGCTCTGCCCAAACGCGGGACCGCGGACTCAAGTCTCGCGATTCGAGCCGTCCAACGGCGAGAGCCATCAAGTAGGGCGGGATGGCCTGGGGCATCGCGAATTGGAACGCGCGGCGGCCCGGGGCGCTTGCCGGCGTGATGCCTCCCGGTTCGGCGGACATGACGGCTGTGAGGTCTGCCGGAACATTCACCCGGGCGTCATAGGTGATTCGAAGACGAGGTGTGTCCTGCACTGGAAGCATGGTTCGCGCATGGATGGCTTGACACTGGCTGAACAAGAACGGGTGCGTCTTCCCTTCCGTCTGTCCGGGCTCGAGCCATTGCAGGGCAATGGCATCCGGAGAGGTGCTGTATCCGATGCAGATCTCTTCAACGAGGGGCGTGAGTTCGATGCGCAGGCGCGAGCCGAGAATCACCTCTTCGGCTGAAAGCTCAAACGCCAATGAGCCGCCATCTTGCGAGGTAACGGTCTCGATACGAAGGCCTTTTGTGTCAAGGTCGATCGGACCCGATCCGGTCCCGGCGAGCTTCAGCGTGGCCGTACCCCGGATCTCCTTATGCTCGAAATCGACGAACCAATCGAGCGATACATGGGTCACGCGGGGGTGGAGGGAGTCTGCGTAAGAGTGGGGATCGATACGCGGCATAGTGTCCTCTGCGAAGTCAGCATTTTGCCCAAGTTGGTGAACCGTAAATCAAGCTGCTGGTGGAGTTGACCTCGGCCAGGATCCGCCGTGCGGTGAGCGGCCCATTGGGAGGGCGCATAAACGCAGGAAACCCCGCCGTTCTCGATCTCCCTCGCCATCTCGGCCCTGAAGCCGTGGTCACGCGCCGAGAATACCGCTAAATCCGTTCCCTCGACGTGGCAGGTTGCGTGGACGCGACCCAAGGAGTCTTCTGGGAGACGGTCGCTGAAGCGGTGGTTTCGGGAAGGACCACGTGGAACCTCCTCACCGGGGTGCCTCGCCGCCAAGCAGGCCGAGGGACCCTTTTCCCGCATAACCCGTTAATTCAACGTAGGCGCTTCCAATTTCATTGAAGGGTTCCGAACGAGCGGCCACTTCGCACGCCCCTTCCCAGTAAGTGACTCGAGTGGATCGGTTTGTGATGAGTTCCTGGTTTGCCACGAGAGGCACCACCGTAAACTCGAGCCCCGCCCCTGGAATGCTCACTCGCCATCGAGAGGGGTACTCCCCGCCGCTCGCGGGGCTTTTCCAGCGCTCGAGCACTGTCACGCTGAAGTCCGTTGCCTGAAGCGGGCGAGAACGGCCATCCTTTTCGACGATCGTTCCGGAACTGAACCGCGTGGGGATCCCCTCTTTCCCTCGAATCTGGTAGAGCATCACGTCCCGGCCATCCTTCAACTGAACGGAGAACCAATCCCAACCCGCGCTCTCCTTCCCGAATGCTCCCGAGCCCCACTCGTGGTCCATCCAGGAAGTCCCGCTCACGCGATGGACCTCCTTTCCTTTTCTTAACCAGCCGCTCGCCGCCAGCCGGGTGAAACTCACGTACTTGCTGACCGCGTCTGGTTCGGGTCCCTTTTTCGAGAGGCCGTTGGCTCCGTGCATGACGGCGGGCTTTTGAGGTTCTAGGAGCAGCGTGAGTTCCGTCCCGCCATCCCGTGCAAAAAGAGCGAACTTCCCGCCGAGATCGGTGAGCCGCCAGTCCTCGTTGGCAACATCCAGGTACTCCGTCCGGGCGTAGGCCGCTCCCGGACCGTCGCGATGTGTCCTTTCGGCGAACTGGAATCCTCTCTTTGAAACATTTGTAACGGCGAAGTGAGCCATGTGGAGATCCAGAGGGGTCCATTTAGATGCCCGCTGGCCAGGGGGTGTATCCAGGAGTCCCGCCCGAAAAAACGTGAGCTGGTATCCGAAACGCTCTCCAGTCTCGGCCGTCAGATGGCCGGTAACGTACCACCACTCAATGCGTGAATTCAGGTGCGCCCCGTGGTCTCTGGGAAATTGGATGGGTTCGGCGGGATCGAGGGCCCGGAAGCGGTCCTGGGCGAGCGCGGGAAAGGCAAGAAGCCAGAGAAGGGCGAGGGTCTTGTTCATCATTCTTCCTTGAGAACCGTGGCGGCATCGGTAGCAGCCGCGAGCCGGGCCGGATGGATGGACGCGAGGAGCGTGGTCAGGAAAAGGAGCAGAGCGGCCCCTGACAGGAAAAGCCATGGGACATTCGTGTTGATGGTCCAGCCGAATGATTGACGGTTGATCACGTGGATGAGCACGTACGACATGGCCCCTCCCGAGAGAAACCCGGCGCCGATACCAAGAGTCGAGATAGCGGCCGCTTCAAACCGTACAGCCTGTTTGACGTTTCGGGCGGAAGCTCCGAGCACACGGAGAAGGCCGATCTCGCGCCTGCGTTCCAGAACCAGGGCCACGAGCGTGTTGAAGACTCCGAGAACGGCCACGGCGATCGCGACGAGTTCTAGCGCATATGTAACGGCGAAAGTGCGGTCGAAGACGCGAAGCGCCTCCTGACGGAGCGCTCTATTGGTACGGACCCTGACGGCGTACCGTTCAGAAACAGCGGCCTGAATGCGCCGGGCCCCCTCCTCCGGGTTCAGTCCTGCCTCGAGGACGACGGCGATGGAGTTTGCTCCCTCCATACCGAACAGTTCGCGGAAGTACTCCCGGTCGACGGTGACGGTGCCGCGGTCGTTGGAGTAGTCGACGTAGACTCCGGCGACGGTGAGTTTCACGGGGCCGGACGACCCGGGGACCTCGATGACATCGCCTCTGGCGACGCCAAACTTCTCGGAGAATGGCTCTGAAATGAGAGCCTGCCTGCTGACCCTGGCCTCTCTCGCGGCCTTGCGGCTATCGCCTCCGCCAACCAGCGGAAGGTTCCCGTATTCGGCGATGAAGCGGTAGTCACCCGAGGCGACCGTGAAAGGCGTGCCGTCACGAGTGGCGGAAAACCCCACGAAGGCGTCGATGTCCTTGACTCCGGGAATGGCGGCGATTTCATCAACGAAGGCCTGTGGGAACCGTCCGAAGGACACGGAAGAGCGTCCGCTCAGAGGGCTGAGGAAGAGATCTGCTCTGAGAGTCTGGCCGATCCAGATGACAACCGTGTCGCGAAACGAACCGACCATGACGGCCACCGAGACCATCATGGAGACGCCCATCGTCAGCGCGGCGACCGCGACGGCCGTTCGAGAGAGGCTTCCTGTCAGATTGGACCTTCCGACGCGCGCCGCAACGCCGAGGAGAGCCGTGGCCGGCTTGTCCAGGAGACGGGAGGCGAGGGTGATGAGAAGGGGCGCAAGAAGCGAAGTCCCGGCAACGATCAGAAAAACGGAGGCAAAGCCGAAAACGGGCAGCCCGTTGACGGGTGCGGCGCGAGTTGCTAACCACCCGAGCCCAAGGAAGACGACTCCGCAAACGGCCAGCGGTCCAGTGGTCTTGCGGCGAGAGGCCTCGACCGAGCCATGCCGCATCACGGTGGCCGGGTTCACACGAGCAGCCTCCCATGCCGGTGCCAGCGCCGAGAGCCCAGAGGCCACAATCCCAATCAGGAACGAGGTAATAAGGATTTCAACCGGGATGGCCAACTCGGGTCTTGCGGAAGGGAGGTAGATCTCCGTTGCCGTGCCGCCCACCAAGATGAGGGCCAGGCGTGCGAGCACGACTCCGAGTCCGATTCCCAGAAGGCTGCCAGCGAGGCCGAGCCCGAGGCCTTCCAGAATGAAAACAGTAAAAACGCGGCTTTTAGCAACCCCTAGGGCTCGGACCGTGCCAATTTCCGTTCGGCGCCTGAGCACCGATATGGAGAGCGTGTTGTAAACGAAGTAGACGCCAACGAGGAGGGCGATCAGGCCAAGAGCCGTCAGATTGACTCGAAAAGCCCGGACCATCCGGTCAACCGTTTCGGTTCGCCGTTCAGGACGCCCCACCGTCACTCCCGGGGGCAGAGAAGCGGTAATTTCAGCCGAAAGCCTCTCGAGATCCTCCGGGCTCGTGCCGGGCGGGGCGACGAGATCGATTCGATCAAGTAGGCCTGTCTTTCCGAAGGCATCCTGAACTGTCGATATGTCACCGAAGGCAATGGCTCCACCCGTGCCCCCTGCCGGGCCCGATGGTTCCAGAACGGCGGCAGTTTTGAAGCCGTGAGCGCGCCCTTGCGCGACGAGAGTGAGTGTGTCTCCTTGTCTCAACCCGAGGCGCTCGGCGAGGGCTCTGGTGATGATGAGTGCGTCCTTTTCGAAGATTCCGAACAGAGTTGCGAGTGCCGGCGCCGAGGCCCCGGAAGAAAGCGAATACTCGCGAACCGTCTCGTCGGAAAGCGGATCGACCCCGTAGACCTCGATGATCTCCCCTTCTCTTCCGAGAACAGCCGCGATTTCTGAAACCGCGGGGGCGGTTGCTACGCCGGCGCGCCGCAGCCAGGAGAGCCGGCGGAGCGTATCTTCGGGAATGCCGGGACCGTCGGGAAGGACGGTGAGAGAGGCTTTGCCGGCAATCAAATCAACGGTGTTCGAAAAGGACGACATCACGGAGGCGTTGGAGAGCCGGATAGCGGCTACGGTCGCAACCCCTATCGCGATACCGGTGACCGTAAGGGCGAATCTGAGACGATCCCTGGCCGCGGGTCTCAGCACGAGACCGGCGAACAGCTGGCCGAGTCCGGTCACGAGGGCACGACGTGTCCGTCTCTCAATTGGAGAACGGTTCCGGCGCGGGCAGCGGCTTCGGTGGAATGAGTTGCCATGATGACGGTGACGCCGTGCTTTTCGATAGCCATCTCGACAAGATCCAGAACGCGGGCGCCTGCGCGCGAGTCGAGATTCCCGGTTGGCTCGTCGGCCAGAAGGAGGTCCGGTTCCGTCGCGAGGGCGCGAGCGATGGCGACACGTTGCATCTGGCCGCCGGAAAGCTGGTAGGGATACGACTGGGCTTTCTCCAGAAGTCCAACCTCGGCCAACTTCTCTTTTGCTCTCTTGACAGCTTCTCTGGCTGGCACGCCATCAAAAAGGAGGGGAAGGGAGATGTTCTCCAGGGCCGTCATCGCGGGGAGAAGGTTGAAGAACTGGAAAATGGTCGCTGCCTTGCGGCGGCGGTACCGGTCCTGTTCGGTTTCGCTGAAACGGGCGATATCTTGGCCGTCGACGAGGATCCGGCCTGAGGTTGGCTTGTCCAGACTCCCCAGAAGGTTGAGGAGCGTGGACTTCCCGCAGCCCGAGGGCCCGAGCAGCGCGGTGAATGACCCACGGCCGAGCGAGAAGGAAACTGAGTGGAGCGCTTCCGTTGGCTCTGCTCCGCTTCCAGCTTGATACTTTTTGGAGACGTGTTCGGAGAGGACCTCTGCACCCATCGGGAGAGTTCTACGCGGCCGGAAGGGATCGGGATGACCGTTCGAGAATGGGTCTGGCGATTGGAGCTATAGTCGCCTCCAGGCCGCTTGGCGGCTTGACAGAAGCTCGGTGTGGAGGCGTCCACTCATGAATGTTGAGAACCTTTTTCGTCCACTCATAGACCTCGAGAGGTCGCTTGCGGACCTCTACGAGTACTTCAGCGGAGTTTTTTCTTCCGACCCGGAATTGGCGTTCATTTTCTTCAAGATGGCTGCCGAAGAGAAGGGGCACGCAAGCCTGGTCGAGTACCAGAAGAGGCTCGTGCAGCGCGACAGGAATCTGTCGATCGAAGTGGATGCGGATCTCACCGTCATTCTGGAAGCAATCTCACGTGTGCGGTCTCTACGTTCGGACCCCAACCCGCCGACCGTGGCGGACGCCATTCGATTCACGCTGTTGATGGAGACGAGTGCCGCCGAGAGCCACTACAAGAATGCGCTCCGGTCGTCGAACCCCGAAATTGCCCGGCTTCTCCAGGCCTTGGGTGGAGAGGACAAAGCTCACATCCGGCGGATGCAGGATCTGGCGGAGAAGAGGGGTTTTGACATTCCTGCGCTCGAAGAGCCAGAAATGTAGGAGGAAGTTCGGGGCTGCCCAGGGGGCCGGACAGAGCAAAGCGGGATGACCGTTCGGGCGGCGTGATATCCCCTCTCCTGGCCGCAGGAGGCAGGAGAGGGGAAAGACGGTTTAATCCATCTGCCTTCTCAGGAACGCCGGGATCTCGTAGACATCCTCGTGCCCCTGATTGATGACGTTGATGCCGAAGCCGGAGTCATCGGGGAAGATCGGCTCGGGAATCTGCCGGGACCGGTCTGAGGGTCTGGCCGGGAAGGACTGGGTATGCCCGCCCTTCTCGAGGCTTCGCCGGGTCGGAATGGCTGGTGGAGCCTCGAACCCGGTCGCGATAACACTTATCTTCACCTGGTCCTTCATTTCGGGGTCGCGAACGAGACCGTAGATGATGTTTGCGTCGTCGTCCGCCGCGTCCTGGATGATCGACATCGCCTCGCCAAACTCCAGCATGGTGAGGTCTTCGCCGCCGGTCACGTTCAGCAGGACGGCGCGTGCTCCTTGAATTGACTGCTCCTCGAGGAGGGGATTCGAAATGGCCTTTTGCGCTGCTTCGACGGCCCGGTGCTCGCCTGTGGCGATTCCCGTCCCCATCAACGCCATTCCCATGTTTTCCATCACAGCTTTCACATCGGCGAAGTCGACGTTGACCTCACCGTGGAAGGTGATGAGGTCCGAGATGCCCTGAACCGCCTGGCGGAGGACGTCGTCGGCGATATTGAAGGCTTCCCACACCGAGACCGTGCGGTCGACGTAGGAATAGAGTTTTTCGTTCGGGATGGTGATGAGGGTGTCGACGTATTCACGAAGCTCCGCGATTCCCTCTTCGGCGATCTTGAGCTTGCGGCGTCCCTCGAAAGCGAATGGTTTGGAGACGATGGCGACGACAAGGGCACCCGTTTCTGAAGCGAGGCGCGCCACGACCGGGGCGGCGCCCGTCCCGGTTCCTCCTCCCATGCCGGCGGTCACGAAGACCATCTCGGTGTTAGACAGGGCCTGCGAGACCTTTTCGGCATCTTCAAGCGCCGCATCACGTCCGAGTTTCGGGTTTGCGCCGGCTCCCATGCCCCGCGCGGCATTGACACCCAGCTGAAGCTTGACCGGAGCCCGGTTGAGCTTCAGAACTTGCAGGTCCGTGTTCGCGACCAGGAAGTCGACGCCCCGAATTCCTGCCGAAATCATGCGGTTGACGGCGTTCCCGCCGCCTCCGCCTACACCAATCACCTTGATTCGCGCGGGAGACGGCGACTCCTCTCCCAGCGAGATGAGAATTGGTGCCTTTGAGTCATTTCCCAATGCCGGCATGCTTTCCTCCAAATCCAAACCACCCACATCAAGAGGGGAAGAATCCCTTCAACTTGCTTTTTAACTTGGCCATGAAGTCGCCCGCGGCGCGACCCTTCGCGCGCGAGGGAGCCAGGGTTCCGCGGGAGTACGCCAGAAGGCCGGCTGCGCAAGCCCACTCCGGCCCCGCGATGACGTCCGTCAAACCGCCGAACCCCTGCGGAACCCCGCGCCGGACAGACAGGCCGAACTTCTGTTCAGCCAGTTCGACGAGCCCATCCAACTCCGCGCCTCCACCCGTTAACACAAGACCGGCCCTGAGATCCTCGGGACGCGTGGCCTGCTTGACGGTTTTCCATATGAAGTCTTCCAGCAGGTCCTCGGCGCGAGGAAGCAAGTACTTTGCGAGCATTCGCCGCTTGACCTGCTGAACGCCCCGGCCGCCCGTGAGCTGGACCTCGATTGTTTCGTCATCGCTGACAAGAGACTCCATTGCGGCGCCGTACTTCTTCTTGAGCCGTTCCGCTTCCGTTACGGCTGTTCTGAGAAGGGCCGCAAGATCGCTCGTGAAGTACTCGCCTCCCATTCGAAGAACGGCCGAGTGAACGATGGCGCCGTTTTTCCAGATGGCGAGTTCCGTAGTGCCTGCTCCGACATCGGCCATAACGACGCCCAACTCCTTCTCGTCGCTGGTCAAAACGGCGGTGCTGGTGGCCAGAGGCTCCAGCACCAATTCGACGACCTCGATCCCGGCGCGGTTCACGCAGTTGACGAGGGTTTGCCGGGTGCCACTCGGGATGGTCACCACGTGGACATCGGCCTCCAGCTTGCTGCCCACCATTCCCAGTGGATCCTGGATGCCGTCCTGTCCATCCACGATGAACTGACGTGGCAGAACATGGAGGATTTCCATTTCCGCCGGGACCTGAGTCGCTCGCGCGGAGTTCAGAACGCGGGTGATGTCGTCACCGCTGATTTCGCGGTTCTTGGCGGCGACGGCGACCGAGGGCCGTTCATTCGAGGCCTGGATATCCGGGACAGCAACGCCCACCACCGCTCGCTCGACCCGGACACCCGCCATGGTCTCGGCTTCGTCCGTGGCTCTCTTGATGGCCTCAACGGTGCTGGGAACATCGATAATGGCGCCCTTACGCGCCCCTCTGTGGCTCGCCGTCCCTTTTCCGACGATCTCGAGGCGGTCTTCCCTGGTCTCCGCGACCAAAATGCAAACTTTGGAAGATCCAATATCCAGGCTGACGAGGTAGGGAGCGTTTTTCTGCACGGTGTGTCCTCTCACGTCTTCCCACGAACCGGGACTTCGGCTGGGGCCCGAAGAACGATCCTTCCCGAGAAGCGCAGATCGACATCCCCTCTCGTCAGAGCATGGCGATCGAGTTCTGGCTTGACGGCAAGGAGCGCTCGCCAGGCAGCCGCCGCCTCATTGGCTGCGAGAGCGTTCCTCCCGAAGAGTATCCGTATTTTTGCAACTCTGTCGACAACCCCGAATCCATCGGACAGGACTTCAACTTCCGAGATCCGGGCATAGAGCGCCGGATCATCTTCTTGAATGCGGCTCACGAACGAGGCTCCCAGAGCGACATCCGCGCTTTTGCTCTCTGGTCCCGCATCAATGATCGCAAAATCCTCGACGCGGCTTGCGGGACGCCCGCCATGAGGGGAGAGCCAGTTCCCCCACCGGTCGATTGTCCAGAGTTCTCCAGCACGAAGCGCAAGAGCCATAGGTGCTTTTGGCTTGATCCGAAGCAGAAGCGTGTCTGGAAGCACGCGCCGGATCGTGACGCTTTCCACCCACGGCTTGGCCGCAAACCCGGCCGTTGCACCCTCGATGTCGACAAAGAGAAGGGGCTGCCCAATCCACGTGTCCGAAACAGCCTCCGTTTCGGCTTGCTTTGCGGGCGGAACTCCTTCCATGACCACTCGGGCCACGGCAAACCGGGGATGATCATGGAAGAGATAGAAAACACCGTAAGCGGATGCGCTAAAGAAGAGGAGAAGTGAAATCAGTCCGGCCACCCGCCGCCCCCGCGGCGTACGGCGCGCCTGGGGAGGCCATGGAGTGTCAACGGACCGGTGAGTTCCCGTCAATGTGCTCCTCCATTCGCGATTTCCCGAGGACCCTTCAAGAAGGCTTCGCCAAACCGGTAAACGTCTCCAGCGCCCATCGTGACAAGAAGGTCCCCCTCCCGCAGTTCACCAGCAAGCACCAGGGAGATCTGGTCCCGGTTCTCGATGTACCGCGCGCAGCGCTGTCCCTGGCGAGCGGCTGCCTCTGCAACGAGGTTCCCGCTCACTCCGGGAAGGGGTGCCTCGCGCGACCCGTAAACTGGTGTCACGAACAGTTGATCGACGGCTGCAAAGGCAGCCCCGAACGCGTCCGCGTGGTCGCGAGTCCGTGTGTAAAGATGCGGCTGGAAGAGGACCACGAGCCTCTTTTCGGGATAAGCCTGACGGGCCGCCGAGATGGTGGCTGCGGCCTCGGTGGGGTGGTGAGCGTAGTCGTCGATGACGGTCACCCCTTCCCGCTCGCCTTTCCTCTCGAATCTCCGCGCGACTCCAGAAAAAGTGCGCAAGGCCTGGGAGGCGGTGACGAAGGAGATTTCGAGTTCCCTCGAAACGGCCAGTGCCGCAAGAGCGTTCTTGACATTGTGAAGTCCGGCGAGACCCAGTTCAACCTGCCCCTGCGGCCGGCCGTCGAAGACGGCGACGAAACGGCTCATGTGCCGCTCGAGGGAGATGTCTTGTGCAGAGACTTCCGCTTCGGGGGTCAGGCCGAAGGTCACCACACGGCGCGTGACGTGCGGCCTGATTTCTCTGACCGATTGATCGTCCAGTCCCAGGATCGCCGCTCCAAAAAAAGGTACCGACTTGGCGAATTTCAGGAAGGCCTCTCTGAGGTCGTCCATGTCGCGGTACGTATCCATGTGTTCTTCGTCGATGTTGTTAACGACGGCGAGAACTGGGCGCAGTTCGAGAAACGAGCGGTCGAACTCATCGGCCTCGGCCACCAGGTAAGGTCCCTCACCGAGGCGGGCATTCGTTCCCATTTGCCGGACTCTCCCGCCCACAACGATCGTGGGGTCCAGTCCGGCGGCAACCAGGATGGCTCCCGTCATCGAGGTCGTCGTGGTCTTGCCATGTGACCCAGCCAGGGCGATCCCGCGTTTGAAGCGCATGATCTCGGCGAGCATCTCCGCTCTCTTGATGACCGGGATGCCCTGCGCCCGGGCCGCCGCGACCTCGGGGTTGTCTTCCGCGACGGCCGAGGAGTAGACGACAACGTCCGCGCCAGCCACGTTCTGGGGCCGGTGACCGGACGAGTAGATGGGAATCCCAAGAGAGCGCAGCCTCTCGACCGTCTCGCTCTCCCGGATGTCAGATCCTGTCACGGTGAAGCCCACACTCTTCAGGAGTTCGGCCTGTCCGGACATACCAATGCCGCCAATCCCGACGAAGTGCAGGCGCTTCACGCGAAGGAAATTCAAAACGTTCTCTCCTCTTCGCTCATGGGGCGTGCTGGGAAATGTTCAAGAGGATGCCTACTGCAATCAGGTCGGCCCAAAGAGCAGAACCCCCGTACGAGATAAACGGGAGAGGAATGCCTTTCGTCGGGACCAGGACGAGTACGACGGAGATATTGAGGAGAGCCTGGAACATGATCATGGCCGAGAGCCCGACCGCAACCAGTCTCCCGAACGAATCTGGCGCGTGCACAGCAGCACGCAGCCCCCTGGCAAAGAGCACTCCGAAGACAGCGAGCACCGCAACACAACCAATGAGCCCCAATTCCTCTCCCACGATGGCGTAGATGAAATCGGTGTGCGGGTACGGCAGGAAAAAGAGCTTCTGTTTCCCGCTGCCAAGGCCCAGACCATGCCATCCACCGGTTCCGACGGCGATCAGGGATTGAATCGCGTGGAATCCCTTGCCGAGCGGGTCCGCCTCGACGTTCAGGAAGGCCAGGATGCGGTCGCGCCGGTAGGAAGCCGACCACATGTACCCGGCCAGGGGTGGCAAGAGAATGAGAGCCGAGCCGAGAAACCACCGGAACCGGAGTCCCGCCACAAAAAGCATGACTCCGGTGATGGCGAAGTAAGAAAGAGCTGTTCCGAAGTCTGGCTGTGCCAGGACGAGAAGTACGGGCAAAGCGACAATCCCAGCCGATGGCAAGAGCGTCCGGAATGGGCTCTCGACCTCGCCTTCGCGGCGAGACAGGAGTGCGGCGATGGCAATGACGACGGCGATTTTGGCGAACTCCGACGGCTGGAGTGAGAACTTTCCAAGGTTGATCCAGCGGTGTGTTCCATTGATCGGTTTCGAAAGGAGCGCCCCAATCAACAGGATCACGACACTGGTCATTCCGGCGGCCGCAATGGAGATACGGTTGAGTTCCCGGTAATCGATGGCATGGACGGCAAACGCCATGGCCGCGCCAACAATCAGGGCGAGGCTCTGCTTGAAGAGGAAGTGGTTGGGGTCTTCGGGTCCGCCCGACGAGGGAGAGTAGATCTGCATCGCCGATGCGCTGTAGATCATCAGAAGCCCTGTCGCGACCAGGACGACCACCATGGCGAACAAGTAACGGTCGGGTGCGAGTCCTCTAGCCATTGCTTGTCTCCGGCAGCTCTTTCACGAGCCGTTCGAACTCCTCTCCTCGGTGCTCAAAGTTCTTGAACTGGTCAAAGGAAGCGCACGCGGGACTGAGGAGCACGGTATCACCCGGCTTTCCGAGCCTGGCAGCTTGCGAGACGGCTCGCGCGAGAGTCTCGCAGGCGTGGCACTCCACCGCGTTATCGATAGCCTTGAGGATTTCCGGGCTCGAAACCCCAATTCCATAGACAGCCCGGGCTTTTTTGGCGACGAGGGGTTTTAGAAGGGTGAAGTCGGATTCTTTTCCTTTGCCGCCGAGAATCAAGTGCACGGAGCCGTCCGGAAAACCCTCCAGGCTTTTGAGGGTGGCATCGACGTTGGTTCCTTTTGAGTCGTTGATGAAGGCCACGCCGGCACGAAGTCTGACGATGACCATTCTGTGGGGCAGGCCCACAAACGTCACGAGGGCTTCGCGGATTCCTTCAGGGTCGAGCCCAAACGGCGCGACTGAGGCCAGCGCTGCAAGCAGGTTCTCGGTGTTGTGGGCTCCCGGTAACGCCAGCCAGGACCGCTCGGCCAGGAAGCGCGCGTCCTGGCGGTACAGCCGGGAGAAGATCCTTCCCTCCGTGATCCAGGTCCCGTATTCCGGACGGCTCGTCCGGGAAAACTCCAACCTGCGAGACCGTGGTCTCATCCTGCGAGAAGCTGCGTCATCCGCGTTGATCACGGCGATCTGAGCGGGCCTCTGATTCTCGAAAATCCGGGCCTTGGCGGCGGCGTACTTGTCAAAGCACTTCTCATACCGGTCCATGTGATCCGGAGTCACGTTTAACATGAGAGCCGTATCTGGCGAGAAGCGTTTGATGCCCTCGAGCTGGAACGAGGACAGCTCGATCACCCACACGCGGGTGGGAGAGGGCTCGCGTGTCTGTGCCGCGGTGGCGAAGGAAATCCAGGGGATGCCGAAATTGCCGCACGCGATGGCCTCCCGGCCCGTTTTCTGTAAGAGGTGCGCGATGAGCGCCGTGGTGGTCGACTTTCCGTTTGTCCCGGTAATCCCGATGGTCAACCCGCCAAGAAGGCGGGATGCCAGCTCAATCTCCCCGATGACGGCAATTCCCCTGGCCCGTGCCGCGTCAAGGAACGGGTGGGCCATCGGCATGCCAGGAGAGACCACGACGAGATCCGCGTCCGCAAGAATCGCCTCGGGGTGCCCTCCCAAGTGGTACTGGACGCCCGGCTGAGCCGGCAGCGGACCCAGTTCCCTCTCTGGTTTTGCGTCCGTGGCATCCACCGCAACTCCTCTTTCAGCAAGAGCCGTCACGCACGCGCACCCTGAGCGGGCGAGCCCGGCGACCACGGCCCGGCTGACTTCCGGAAGATCAGGCCCAAGCTCTAAACTCAACCGAGACCTCTCCCTTCTGCAAGTGACTCGAGAACTGGCACCAGCATGTCGAGCTGGACCCCGCGAGATCCCTTCACAAAGAGGGCATCCCCGGGTTCCAGAATTGAAGCCATCATGGCTGCGGCGTCCTCCACCGTGGCCGCGAACGCGACATCGGATGAGGCCATTCCGGCCTTTTTAGCAGCCTCGGCGATGGAGGCTGCATCTCCCTGCACGCAGAGAAGTTTCTGGACGCGTGAGGCCAGGTTCCGTCCAGCTTCGGCGTGGAAAACGGGGCTTCTTGGTCCGAGTTCTCGCATCTCGCCAATGATGGCAACCCTGCGCCGGCTGCCAGCCACGCCCTCAAAAGCCTCGAAGGCCGCGGAAAGAGCTTTTGGAGACGAGTTGTAGCAGTCGTCGTAGAGAAGAATGCCGGAACTCAGCCCCCGGATCTCTCCCCTGTGATGGGCGGGCTTGACCGTTGTGGCGGCTGTGGCGATCTCTTCGGCAGAGAGTCCGAGGGATGACGAAATGAGAGCAGCGTTAAGGAAATTCGCCACGTTATGGAACCCGGGAAGCGGCAGCGTCACCGCGGCGTCAGCCCCGTTCAGATGCAGACGGAACTCAGAAGACGTGTCGTGGACACGGAGGTCCCGGGCCCAGGCGTCAAGGGAATCTGCTTCGTCATCTCTGTCGACTGCGTAGCGGCGGACCGTGCCCGCAAACCGCGCGGCGATTTGGAGAACGCGCTCGTCGCGGGAGTGGGCAACAAACGTTCCGGACGGGGCCAGGCCCTCGAGAATCTCGCCCTTGGCCTCCATGATTCCCTCGAGCGATTCGAAGTTCATGAGATGAACGGGGGCGACAGCTGTAATGGTCGCGATGTCTGGGCGGGCAATCTTGGTGAGGAACCGGATCTCTCCCGGGAATGACATCCCCATTTCAAGGACGGCAACTTCCGTTGAGGCGGGCATGCGGGCCAGCTCGAGGGGCATGCCAATCGTGTTGTTCATGTTCCCCGTGGTCTTCATGACGCGGTACCGCGTGGAGAGAATCGCGGCCGTCAGGTCCTTCGTGGTGGTCTTCCCCACGCTCCCGGTAATGGCAACAACCTTCGGGCGGAGGATGTCTCTGACGAGCGCCCCCGTTCGCTGTAGAGCAGCCAGCGGGTCTTCGACCCAGAGGACTGCCTTACCTTCTGGAATCGCGTACCGTCCGCGGTGGCTGAGGCGAGCGACCGCCCCTGCCCCCTTTTGAAGAGCTGTGGGAATGTAGGCGTGTCCGTCGTGATTTGGCCCTTCGAGAGGGAAAAAGAGGTCCCCTTCCCGGATGGTCCGCGTGTCGATGGAGTACCCCGTGAAAGGAATAGAGTCTCCATCTGCACACGCGCCAAGGGCGGTTGCAAGTTCGTTGCTGTTGAAGTTCACCGGCGGACCTCCGCTATCACTTCGAGATCCGAGAGATACCTCGCGGCCGTGGTGCGGTCATCGAATGGAATCTTGCGTCCGGCGATCTCCTGGTAGGTCTCGTGTCCCTTCCCGGCGATCAAGACAAGGTCTCCCGGGCGCGCTCTTTTGATGGCTGTCGCAATGGCTTGCTCGCGGTCCGCGATGACCACCGGGAGTTTTCCCGAGTTTGCAAAACCGCTTTCGATCTCGTGCAGGATGGCCAGAGGGTCTTCCGACCGCGGGTTGTCCGAGGTCAAGATCGTCTCGTCGGCCAGCCGGGAGGCTATCTCCCCCATTTCCGGGCGTTTTCCGCGGTCGCGATCTCCGCCGCAACCAAAGACCAGAAGCAGACGGGATTCTGGTGGAGACATGAGTTCTCGGGCCGTTTTGAGCACGCCCTCGAGCGCCCCTGGCTTATGGGCGTAATCGACAAAGACCGAGACGTTCTTCAGACCGTTGCCAGCGATTTTCTCCAGCCGTCCCGGGACAGAGGACACAGACTCGATTCCGGCCTTGATCTGCACCGGATCGATACCGAGAGCGAGACCAGTCGCAATCGCGGCCAGAATGTTCTCCGCGTTTGGCCGGCCCAGGAGCACCGGCTCCACGTGCACGGTTACACCTGTCGAACGGTCTTCGACCCGGACTCGGGTCTTTTCGCCTTCATGCTGGTAATGGCCGAGGAAGCGCGAGCCGGGGGCACCGGCAAGCGTGAAGCCTTCAACTGGAAACCCCGTTTTGGAGGCGGTGGACTTGCCGAAGTCGCTGTCGAAGTTGGCAATTCGCGTTCCTCGAGACTTCACCATTCCAAAGAGCCGGCACTTGGCGGCGAAATACTCGTCCAGAGTCTGATGGAAGTCCAAGTGATCGCGGCTGAGGTTCAGGAAGACGGCGGCATCGAAAGAGCACCCCGTCAACCGGTCAAGAGCGAGTGCGTGTGAGGAACACTCGAGGGTCATGGCGGTGCCTCCGCTCGCCCGGAGTTCAGCCAGGAGTTTCTGCAGATCCGTTGCCTCGGGTGTCGTCCGGGAGGCTTCTACCTCGCGAGCTGCGCGGTAAACCAGGGTTCCGGCGAGGCCCGTTTTTTGGTGGACGCGGCGGAGGATGGCATCCACAAGAAGAGAAGTTGTGGTCTTGCCGCTGGTCCCGGTAATCCCAGCCAGGACGAGCTGTTGAGATGGGTTCCCGTGAAGAGCTGACGCCATCAGTGCCGCCGCCCTGCGTGGATCCTTGGATGGTAGATACGGAATGGGCAATTCCGGCACTCTGGGGGGCAGGCCCATGCAGGCCACGGCGCCGCGCCTGATAGCCTCGGGAATGAACCGCCGTCCATCCTGCACCATGCCGGGGAAAGCTGCGAAAAGGGCACCAGGCTTCACGAGGCGGGAATCGTGGGTGATGGAGAGTACCTCTCTATCGCCCTCTACCTGGTTCACCGGTAGCCCGGCACTGGCTGCAAGCTCGAGCAGCTTCATCCGCGGGGCTCCTTGACCCTGAAACTGACGGTCGCCGTACCGCTGACACTGCGCTGCGCAGGTGCCTTGGCAGAAGGAACTGTTTCTGGCGCACTCCCAGCTGGAAGAGCATCAGATGGCGCTGAAACTGGCTCCATTGAAAGCTGAAGTTCGCAGAGGGAGCCGTAATCCACGGACGTTCCAGCGGAAGGAGTCTGAGAAACGACGAATCCCCTGCCGTTCAGTTTCACCCGGAGCCCTTTCTGGTTGAGTACCGCAACGGCATTTCGGGCGCTCATTCCGGCGACGGACGGTATTCCCGTCAGGATGAATTCAGAAATTTCCGCACCCTGCTTGGCGGCTGGAACGTACTCCCCGGATTCCACGGGAACGGGCGTTGAAAGATCCGCCAGGAGGAACGGGGGCGTGGCCCGTCCGGGAGTCTCGACCGGTGTCTCGTGGATGAGCCGAAGGACGTCCCCAGCGATCGTGGAGAAGATGGGAGCAGCGACGTCTCCGCCGTAGATGCGTCCTCCCCGGGGTTCGTCAACGACAACGGCGATGACGAGTCGCGGATTAAGGGCCGGGACCATGCCAATGAACGAAGCCACATAGCGGTCGCGAGAGTACCCGCCGCCCGGGACAGCTTTCTGTGCAGTGCCAGTTTTCCCGCCAACAGTGTATCCAGGGACGGCGGCTCTTTTTCCCGTCCCCTTGACCACGACGGCTTGAAGCATCCGGCGCAGGGATGCCGTGGTCTTGTCCGAGAAGACTCGCCTGGGTGGCTCGCGCCGCAAGTGCTCGACGGTGCCATCCGCTCTCCGGATCTCCTCGATTAAGTGGGGCTGCTGGAGCCAGCCGCCGTTGGCGATGGCGGCGTACCCCCTGACCATCTGAAGGATCGTCACGCCGATTTCCTGGCCGAAAGAGACCGTCGGGAGGGTGAGGGCGCTCCAGTTTTTTGCGTCCTTGAAAAGGCCCGCGGTCTCTCCATCCAGTTCGATGCCGGTGCGCTGGCCAAACCCCAACGAACGGAGGGATTTGTAAAAGGCTTGTTTACCGAGGCTCATTCCGATCTTGGCGCTGCCGATATTGGAGGAAAACGCCAGGACGTCCTCCACGGGCAGAGAAACGTAGCGGCTCCGGCCATGTTCATGGATGGTCTTGGATCCAATGGTGAGGGCGCCTCCTCCGCAGTCAACGATGCTGTTTTCGTTGAGGATCCCGGCGTCCAGGGCCGAGCCGACCGTGAAGACCTTGAAGGTCGAGCCGGGCTCGTAAACATCCGCGACCGGGCGGCATTTGCGGTGCTCAGCGTCAAACTCCGAGTACTCATTCGGATCGAACGACGGCGCCGAGGCCAGCGCGAGGATGTCTCCGTTGGACGGGTCCATGATGACGACGGAGACGCCGCGAGCGGAAAAGGTCTCGAGCGCGAGTTGGACTTCCCGTTCCGCGACGTGCTGGATGCCAGAGTCTATCGTCAGGGTGAGTGAGGCTCCTTCGACGTCTGTTCCCTCTTGCCGTTCGTGCAGCAGCGGGCGGCCAGGAGCGGCGTACAGGCGCTGAGCGGCGTCGCGCAGGACAGTCACTTTCGCAGGCCGGCCCCGGACGAGCCGGTCGAAGCGGTACTCGAGTCCTGCAAGCCCCTGATTGTCCAAGCCAACGTACCCGACGACGTTTGCGGCCAGAGTCGCCTGGGGGTAGCTGCGTGTCGACTCTTTCAAGATTTTGACGCCCTCGAGGTGCCGCGAGGCAACAGCTTGCGCGAGGGGCTCGGGAATGCGGCGCGCCACCCAGGCAAAGTCCCGGTCAGGGTTGTCGAGTTTTCTGAGAAGCTCCTTCTTGGGGAGCGAGAGGATGCTCGCGAGGATCTCCGCGGTTTCCTGGGGGCGTTTGATTTCCGAAGGGATGGCAACGACCGAGTCGATCTGCGTTGTAACCGCGAGGGCTTTTTTGTTCCGGTCGAGAATCGCCCCGCGGCGCGGGGGCAATTCGATCGTTCTCTCTTGCTGGCGGCGAGCCCGCTCCACGAACTTGTCCCGCCTGACAACTTGCAGGTCCACGAGCCGAATAATGAGAATGAGGATCCAGACCGCCGCGCAGATGAGGACGGGCAGAATCCGTCGAGCGATGGGCTTCTCCGGCATTAGAACCCCTCCTCCGTGTCCGGTACTTCGGGACCCGGTGTCGTAGCTAGCGGAGGCTGCGTGCCGGTTTGAGCGGTCTGGGGAAGTGGCATCGGTTTAGCGCCATCTCCCGAGGGGCCAGGCTGTTTCACCAGAATGACCTGCTCGGGTAACGGGGATTGGAGGCCGAGCTTCTGTTTTGCAATGGCCTCGATGCGTTTCAGTTCGGACGCACGCGCTTTCTCGACTTCCAATTGACGGCGTTTTTCGAGCAAGAGGGTTCTTTGCGCTTCCAGCCGTCCGATTTGGTATCCCGTCTGAAGGGTGCTGAGTTTGGCCTGGGCGGCCCAGAAGAGCACGGCCAGGGGCGGAATGGCAGCCAGGAGAAAGGCAATCAACTCCTTGGTGCGCCTGTGGTCGTGAGGGCGGTAAAGGAGCGAATTCTCGACGGTGTTGCGAACGGTGTACTTCATGACGTCCATCCATTCAGCAGTAAAGAGCAGCGCTCATGGCGCGGCCACTCTCTCTATCACCCTGAGTTTTGCGGACCTGGACCGCGGGTTGCGCACGATTTCCTCCTTTCCGGGTTCGATGGGCTTCCTGGTTACCAACTCCATGACCTGTTTCTGGGAACAAACGCAGACTGGAAGATCAGGGGGGCAGGTACAACGGACTGAATGACGGACAAACGTGGATTTCACGATCCGGTCTTCGAGAGAGTGGTAAGAGAGGACGGCCAGACGGGCGGAAACCTCGAGGTGCTCGATGGCCGAATTCAGGAACTGATCCAGGCCCGTCAGTTCCTGGTTGGTAGCGATTCTGAGCGCCTGAAACACGCGAGTTGCCGGGTCGATCCGCTCGCCCCGCTGCCCCTTCGCGCGCACGACGGCGGCCCGGAGTTGAGCCGTCGTGACAAAGGGCTCACGCTCACGCGTTTCGACAATCACACGCGCGATCCGCCCGGACATGTTCTCTTCTCCGAAGTGACGGAAGATTCTCTCGAGTTCATCCCGAGAGAGTCTGGCGATGAGGTCAGCTGCCGCGGGTCCCGTCGATCCCATGCGCATGTCGAGTGGCCCTTCCTTCCGGAAGGAAAAACCGCGCGATGGGTCGTCGAGCTGCATTGAAGAAACTCCCAGGTCCGCGAGAACACCCTGAACCCGGGTGATCCCGAGGGCCTCGAGATGAATGGCGAGATCCTCGTGTCTGCCTTCGATGGCCGTGAACCGGCTGCCAAAACGTGAGAGCCGGGCTTTTGCTCGAAGAAGGGCCGCGGGGTCACAGTCGATTCCCACCACGCGGTTTTCAGGAGAAGCCAGGAGCAGCGCCTCGGAATGCCCCCCGAGGCCCAGTGTGGCATCAACAAAGAGACCGCCGCGGTTCGCCCGGAGAAGCGCGAGGGATTCCGTGAGGAGCACGGGCTCGTGTATGTATTCATTCACGCTCCCTCCGCCTTCCCCCGTCTGGACATGCGGCGAAACTCAGCGTATTGCTCGGGCGTGAGGGGGGTACTCATGACACGTTCCATGTGCGACACCCTGTCGACGACCTGGAGGTGGTTACTCTGACCCAAGACCATGACTTCTCCGGTCAGTTTGGAGGATTCACGCAGCCTCTGCGGGATCAAGAGACGCCCCTGAGAATCCATTCTGGCCTCCCCTCCGAACGTGTTGTAGCGCTCAAAGAAGAGGTCGACGATGTCGTTTCCGGGCGTGAAACCGTCGAAACTGCTCTCAAAAGCTGCCCAAACCGGCAAGGGATAGACGAGAATGTCCTTGCCTGTGAGAGAAGTGACGAAGAATTCATTCCCATATGTGGACTCGATCGATTCGCGGTACACCGCCGGGACCTTGAGCCGGCCCTTATCGTCGATGGTGCTGTCCGCGGATCCGCGCATGGCTCCTTTCCATGGTTTTCATGACCGAACGGCTCGAATCACCCACTTCTGGCCATAAAGAACCACTTTAGGCCACCAACCTACCAGACTTCAGGCAAAGTGCGTCAAGGGGAATCGGACCGTTGCTTTCTGGGCGGTGTTAACCTCTCAAGTCTCCGTGACAGAAACGTCCAAAATGCCAGAACTTACACAGATTAACGCTGCGGTTTCGCCAAGTAATGTTCCAGTTTGTCTCGTGGAAGGCCTTGACACGGCAAACCAGATCAGTGCAGAGATCGCAAACCCGCGTAACGAGACGGTTTCCGTCGATACCGAAGCCGACTCGCTTCACCACTATGCCGAGAAGGTCTGTCTTCTCCAGCTGGCCGTGGGTGGACGCGCCTTCATCGCCGATCCCCTCGCCCTGGGAGAGGCCACAAAGACCATTCTCAGAGCCCTCAAGGACCGCCTCCTTCTGCTGCACGGGGCTGATTACGACCTCCGGCTTCTGCACCGCGGGTTCGGGTTCCGCGCGACACGTATATTCGACACGATGATTGCGGCGCAGCTGCTGGGCGAAAAGGAGGTCGGACTGGCCGCGCTTCTCGCGTCCCGTCTCGGGGTCCGGCTCGATAAAACGCACCAGCGCGCCGACTGGAGTCTGAGGCCGCTGGGACCTGAACTCTTGGCTTACGCCGCCGCCGACGTTCTCTACCTCGAGGAACTCGCCTTCAAACTGCGGAGTGATCTCGAGAAGGTCTCGAGGTTGAGCTGGCATGAGGAGGAGTGCGCCCGCCTTCTGGCGCAGCCGATGACGGCCAAGGGGTTTGATCCGGAAACGAGCTGGCGCATCAAGGGGACAAATTCGCTCTCGAACAAGGAGAGAGCATTTGCCCGGGCCTTGTGGTTTGCCCGGGATGCGCGAGCGCGCTCTCTCGATCGTCCGGCGTTTCGGGTTTTCACGAACGAAAAACTTCTCGATGCGTGCCGCGGGGCGGCCAAAGGGGAACGAAGTCTCGAGAAGCTCTTCGGGCTGAAGCGTCCGTTTCCGGAGAGCACGGCCGCTCTCGTCGTCCAAGCCCTGGAAATGGCCTCCAAAGTTCCGCCAGGAGAATGGCCCGCGCCCCGGCGGGAAAACGAGACCACCGAAACGGAGCCTGCCCTCAAGGCAGAAATCGAAAGACTCAAGGCGCGGCGCGATCTCCTTGCCCGTCAGACTGGACTTGACCCCGGTGTGGTTGCATCGCGGGCGGTTTTGTCCTCGGTCGCCCGCCTCACCTTGCGCGGGGACACTCGTGATGCCGGAGAGATCGCGAGAGAAACCGGGGCCTCGAGCTGGAGAGTCAAACTTCTTCTTGCGTAGGAAGGTGCTCGAGGAACCAGGGTCTAATTCCAATTCGCCTTTTTTGGGCGTCTCGCCCCCCGGGCACGACCCGGGGGCGGGCGAGACGCCCGCGCTCCCAGGAGGAGGTGACTGGAACAATCCCACTTCCCCCAACCGGGGCAAAGCATTAAAATATGGCCGGAGGAACGTGATGTTGGGTCACAGGCGGTCCAGACTCCTCGTCCTGGCTCTCTTTTTAGCCGTGCTCACTGGTTGTGTCTCGACAACCTTCCATCCGGCGAAGGACTATCAACCGAGGCAAGCCCCGCCGCTTTCTCCAGACCGTGTCGCCCAATTCGATTCGTTTCCGAACGAACCCTTCCAGACGCTCGGCACGGTTGAGGCGTGGGTCACGGGCTATCACAGCCAGGAGACGGTCAACCTCAAGGTCCGAGAAGCCGCGGCAGCCATCGGTGCGGACGCCGTCGTGGCGACAGGCCCCCGTCTCTACGCTTATGCTCCCGCGGGCGACGAAATGACCCACCCCAAAAGCCGGTGCATCATGGTCACGGTCACGGCCGTCCGGTTCCCGCCGTCACCTCCCTCACGGTGACCCGGTCCTGCGGGGCGCTGTGAACCGGGCCTCACTTTACTGCGTGCCCGTGGTGCCAGTCCTGCGAGTCCTCAGGGGGTCAATGCCGCCTGCACTCTCTTGACCAGATCATCGGGGCCATCGAGGCCGATCTGAACGCCTCCCTCTTCCGAAACCGTTACCGTCACGCTCAGTTTGTGTGCAGCTGGGCCAACGGCCCGGAGAATGTCGTCCTGGACTCTTCTTTTCAAGGCTTCCGCGTGAGCCTTATCCAGCTTCCCCACGATTTGAACCTGCATGGGATCCTCCTGAATCATTATCCAGGGAAACACGCGGGCGGGCGAGCGGCGGGACGGATCCCGCCGCTCGTAAGAGCCTCTACCGCTTCGCTTGTCCCGTGTTTTCCTTGGGGAGCATTCCGAGTTGCCACATGATGAACATCCTCTGATCGGCGGCGTCCCGAACCCGTAGATCAAGGGGCTTCCCTTGGCCGTGACCGGCATCACGGTCCACCCAGAGGAGAACGGGTTTCTGCTTCTGGTCACTCGCCGTTGCAGCCTGAAGGAGTGCGGCCATCTTCCGGGCGTGGAGCGGGTGAACACGCGAGTCGTTCTCGCCCGCGGTAAGGAGAACAGCCGGGTACTTCGTCCCCGCCTTCACATTGTGGTACGGCGAGTACGCCTTGATGAACGTGAACTGCTTTGGGTCCTCGGCCGAGCCGTATTCCGGAACCCAGTACCGGGCCATCAAGAAATTCTGGTAGCGCAGCATGTCCAGAAGCGGCACGGCCGAAATCGCCGCCGCAAAGAGGTCCGGCCGCTGAACGACGAGCGCGCCCGTCAGGAGACCGCCGTTGGATCCGCCAGCGATCGCGAGGCGCTCGGGCCTGGTGTACTTGTTGGCGATCAACCACTCCGCCGCCGCGATGAAATCGTCAAAGACGTTCTGCTTGCGTTCCAGCATTCCCGCCTCGTGCCAGGCGTCTCCATACTCCCCGCCGCCCCGGAGGTTTGGCAGTGCATAAACACCGCCGGCTTCAAACCAGGGGAAGAGCGTTGCGCTGAAGGAAGGGGTCTCGCTGACGCTGAAACCTCCGTACCCGTTGAGGTACGCCGGGTTGTTTCCGTCGAGTTTGAGACCCTTCTTGTGGACGAGGAACATCGAGACTTTCGTACCGTCTTTCGAGGAGTAGAGGACTTGTTTCACCTCCACGAGGGACGGGTCGACCGGAACGCTCGTTCTTTCCCAGAGAGCAGACTTCTTCGTGGTCAGGTCGACGCGGTAGATGCTCCGCGGTTCATTGAAGGAGCTGTAAGTGACGAAAGCTTCTGTCCGGTCGTCTTCAGTTGAGATTGAGGCAGAACCGATTCCTGGAAGCGGGAGTTCTCCCGCGGCCTTCCCATCCAGTCCGTAGAGTTCGATCTTGCTGAAGGCCTTCTGCAGAATCTCCACCACCAGGAACCCGCGCGCAATGGAGATGCTCTCGAGGACAGCGTCCTTGCGCTCCGGGATGATCTCGCGCCAGTTCCCCCGGGCGGGGCTGGTCAAGTTGACCGCCACCACGCGCCCATTCTTGGCGCCATCCGTTGTGAGCATGTAGAGGGTATCGCCGAGGACCGGCCCGTGTGATGAACTCGCTGACCCGGTGATGACATCCGTTTTTGAGAATGTGCCCGTGCGGCGCCACAAGTCCAGATCGACAGCCCAGAGATCGTTGGTTGATGTGCCCGTCGAGTAGGTGAGAATCCCCCACCGCGCATCCTTGCTCGTATAGAACTGCGGACCGTAGGTCGTGGCCAGCTTCGCGTCTTCTTCCTTTGTGTACTGCCGGAAGAGCAGCGTGTCGTGCCGGATATGCGTGCCGAGCTTGTGGAACTTGACCTGTCCCGAGTAGGGGTTCTTCACCTCCGAGAGGTTCCGGTAGAAGAAGCCAGACGAATCGGGCAGCCAGTCCATGTTGTAAACTTTCCCCGGGATCTCGTCAGCCATCCATTCGCCGGTGTCTACCTTGAGAACGTAAAGCGTAGCGTTTTCGTCGCCGGCCCGGTACATCCCGAAGGCCAGGAGTTGCCCGGACGGATCAGGCTCAAACCAGGGTATGGTAACGAGACCCTTGGAATCAAGCGTGTTCGGATCCAGGAGGAGCCTGGGCTTTCCGTCGAACCCTTCGCGAACGAAAATCCGCGCCTGGTTTTCCGATCCCTCCCGCTTCGAGTAGAAGTACCGGTTACCTCTCATGCGGGGCGCGCCGACGGCTCCGATCTCCATCAGCTCCCGCAGCCGGGCCTCCACGGCTTTCCGGCCAGGAAGGGCATCCAGAACCGACCGGGTGTAAGCGTTTTGTGCGTCGGTCCAGGCGTTGACCTCGGGTGTCAAATTCCCTTTCTCGTCGCCCTCCAGCCAGCGGTAGGGGTCCGTGATGGCCTGTCCGTGGAGAGTTTCCGTCACTGCGCGGACCTGACTGGGTGGCGGGGAAGCGAGTGAAGTGAGCGTAAAAGCGAGGAGGGAGAGAGGGAAGAGCGGAAACACCTTCAACGAGGCTCTCATCGCCTCCAATTACGCGAGGTACGATTCGAGGGTTTCGAGTCCAGAGCGTACAATTATCAAACGATGAAACCGCGAGAACGGCGTGTCCTGGATCATCATTTTGAGATTTGGCGCAGGCAGGGTCTTTTGTCACTTGAAGCCGAAGCCGCCTTGCGAAAGGCGAGCGAAGAGGCGGAACCGGTCAAGCGAACATCGGCTGCATTGATTGCGCTTGGGGTCCTCGGGGGCGGTTTTCTGCTCACGGGCCTCATCCTCATCATCGCGGAGAACTGGCAGGCGATCCCGCGCGGCGCCCGCATTGGGGGGTGGGCCCTCATCCAGGCGTTCTTTCTGGCCGCGGCCCATCACCTTGGAGTTCAGGACCGTGAACACCCCTATCTTTCAGAGATATTTGCCTTCCTTTCCTGCGGGTGGATCCTGGGGGGAATCGCGCTGGTCAGCCAGATGTATCACCTTGATTCCCGGCCGGCGAACGGAATCTGGTTCTGGTTGATTCTGGTCTTACCTGCAGCCTGGCTCCTTCCGCGAAAAGCGATTTCCCTGGCCGTTTTCGTCATCCTCGTAACTGGCTTGAGCATGGAGATCGCGGATAAGACCTCACTCATTCATGCCCCTTCAGCCGAGAACCCCTGGCTGTGGATGGGCGTTCCACTGCTCGCGGGGGCTCTCGTTTCTTTCTTGCCCAACCGCGTGTCCTTCCTGCCCGGTGTGACCGGAGCGTGGTTCTTTTTCTCGGCAAACCTGTTCCTTCTGGTCTTCGGGGTCTCGCACCACCTGATTCGCGGCAACCTCGAAGGAGCCTGGATACCGGCTATTTTGGGGTTCGTCCTCGCCCTGGCATTCCCGGAAAGAGTCCTGCCTGGAGCCTGGGGGGCGCTCACGAGTCGTCTCGCCGTCGCAACCTTTGTGGTTCCCTGGGTTCTCGCGGGCACGAGTTACAGCAGTGAGAGTGCCTTTGATCTTCTGGCTGTGGGGCTTTCCTGGGTCATTCAATTCGCGATCGCAATTCTGATCATCCAGTCCGCGGCCAAGTCCGAAGCCGCCGTCTGGGTTAACCTGGGCTACCTGGCGGTTCTGGCCGGAATTTTGACTCGATATTTCGATTTCTTTGGTGAGTACTTGAGAGGTGGAGTCGCATTAACAGCGACGGGCGCGGTGCTTTTGGGTTTGCTCTTTGCCATCGAAAAGGCACGAAGGCGAACGTTGCGCAAGGGGGAAGCCCGATGAAAAAGGTCATTATTCTGGGCCTCTTCCAGATCGGTCTGATACTGGGGTGGGCCATGGAGAACGAATGGATCCGTACCACGGCGCCCTCTTTCAGGATCCCTCTTCGGCCGGTGGACCCTTTTGATCCTGTCCGCGGGCGATACTTCATCCTGAACCCTGCCGACCGGCAACTCAGCACGACCTCGGACTCCCAACTGACGACCGAGGAGGCTCGTCAATTCATCACCGCGGCTGATCCAAAGGCGAACGACAGCTATTACTCTGGCCGAGCCCTTGTCGGCTTGTGTCCCGAGGAGCACCTGTTCCGCGTGTGCGCGCTCAGACCTGCCGGGTCGTCTTCGCCCGAGGGTCACCGTGCCAAGTATTGGGTTGCGGCCCTTGTGAATCTCAGTTCCTACCAGAGCGCCGGGTATCGTGTGGATATTGACTTTAAGCTCGACAAGTTCTTCCTTCCAAACCGCATCCAGCTTCCCGGACGCGAGAACTCGGCGGGGTGGGAACTGGAGGCCGTCTATCGTGAAGGGAAATACCTGATTCCGCGAAGGCTCTACTACCGGGGTGAGCCCGTGCCAACCGATTGAGAGGGAGTGCTCTGCTGTCTGACACGGGCTGTCTTCAGCGAGCCGGATTCACGACTCTGAGGACGGGTCCATTTCGATGGGTCTTGCCGTCAGACCATTTAGGTTCTGTTCTTTCCACCCGGGCACGATGCCGTCCACGCGTTCGAGAATGGCCGCAAGCTCCTCGCCCCATCGCCCGATAGATCTCGGGCGCTCTTCACGATTCTTTGCCAGGGCTCTGAGGAGGAGGGAATCCGCGACCGATGGAAGCTCAGGGGCAAAGGAGGAGGGCGGTTCTGGAATGGCCGAAGTTACTGCCAGGAAGATAGACCCGATCTCCCTGGAGCTGATCAGTTGCTCACCTGTCATAGCCTCGTAGATTACGGCCGCGAGCGAGTAGATGTCGGTTCGCTCGTCCAGGGTTTCGCCCATGACCTGTTCGGGAGACATGTAAGCTGGGGTTCCGACGACCATACCGCTCAACGTCAAGCCATCTGAGGCGCGAAGGGATTTCGCAAGGCCGAAGTCGAGGATCTTGAATGACAGCCGTATTCCGGTGTCTTCGCGAAAAATGTTCTGGGGTTTGATGTCACGATGGATGATCCCTTCCCGGTGGGCAGCTCCAAGAGCCAGAGAGGTTTGGCGTACGAGATCCGCGACTTCGGCTGGGGTTCCCCGCCCGCAGTTCATGAGGAGTGTCGAGAGGTCACACCCTCTGAGCCGTTCCATGACGAGAAAGGCTGTCCCATCCTCAATTTCCCCTGAATCGTAAACCGCCACGACGTTCCGGTGAGCAATGCGCGCCACGGTGCGCGCTTCCTGTTCAAACCGGATACGGGCCCTGTCGTCCGCGAGTTGCTCTGGGCGGATCAGTTTGATGGCAACTTCCCTCTCGAGCCGCTCATCCACGGCGGCGAGGACCATCCCCATTCCGCCCGCTCCGAGAAGTGAGATGAACCGGTACCTTTCTTGAAGCCGGAAGGGAATTGGCCGGGGGGCGTCAAGGGCTCCCCCGCACTGGGAACAGCCGTGTGCTTCGTTGGTTTCGCAGTGCCCGCAGGGAGTGCAGATCTGAAGCGTCCGAATTCCGCGCCCGTGGAATTCGCCAAACGAAGCAGCTCTTTGCCGGGCCGCTGTCTGAAGTTCCGACCTGAGTTCGCGCATCTCCAGGGCGCCCGCGAGCTGCTGGGCAAAACCGGTGATCAGCTTCCTCTCGTCCGCGCCCATAATACGGCCCTTTCCAACCAGGATTGCACCCAGGAGTTTTCCGGCTGCCCCTCTGAGAGCCAGGAGAGAGTCTGAATCAACGCCAAAAGCCGCCTCATCCGTGGGCCTGGGCGCTGTTTCAACGGCAGAGAGTCCGGGCGGCGGTCCAGACCCGGGCTCTAGTCCTTCGAGAATCCCGCTTCTCAGAATGTAGACAGCAATTTCGCGGCCCATGAGCGCCCGCTGTACGTCCCTGGCCATGGCGGCGGCCCACGCCTCGACATCCGCCGCAGCTTCGGGCGCCGAAGCCAGGATCTTGCGGGACCTCCGAAATAGAGGCGTCCTGACTTTCCAGAACACCAAGCTCCACGAACACCCACGTCGCCCTGAAGCCCGTCGATTTCTCCGAAAACATCGACCTGGGAAGTGGCTGGGTCGAACCGGTGGAGCCCGGACGGGGTTGGGAACCAGATGCGGTTTCTCTTGTCTTGCGCAACCCCGAAGACAGTTCGGCTCGAGAGTCCTTCAGTTTCCCGAAGGACACGTCCTGTCCTGGCGGCTGGATCGTAGCTGACGAGGCCCCCATTCCCGGTGGCCACCCAGAGCGTCCCATCAGCTCCCGCGATGACACCATGAATAAAGCTCTCGGAAAGTGAACGGAGCCTCTGGTCTTTCGGGATGACGCGCTCAAGACTCGAGCGGTCTGGGCTCAGCACATTTAGCCCCTGGTAGGTGCCAATCCACAACCGGCCCCGGGAATCCTCGTACAGGCTCTCGACGGCGTCGTGGCTCAGGCTCTTCTTTTCCTCGGGATCATGATGAAAGGCCTGGAATCTGAAGTCTGGAGGATTGGAAGACCTTTCGACCACCCGGTATAGCCCCTCGTAGGTGCCCACCCAGACGGTTCCCGCGGCGTCCTCCAGAAGCGAGAGCACAGTGTCGTTATGCAGCCTGTCCGGCACACCTTTTGCGCCACGGAAGTGAAAGAAGCCTTCCTTGCCAGGCAGCAAGAGGTGGATGCCGCCCTGGACGGTTCCCACCCAGATCCTCCCCCGCTTGTCTTCGAGGAGCGCGTAAATGCGTCCAGATGCCAGGCTGAGCGGGTTCTGCTCACCTGGCAAGAACTGCACCGCCCGCGCCTTTTCGAATGGGCCTCGCGAAGGAGTGATGCAAGAGAGTCCACTCCCCGTCCCGGCCCAGATTCGCCCGGAGGAGTCTTCCATCACACTCATGACCGGCGTCCTCAGCAGCAATGCCGAGCCCGAAGGGTGGGGACGGTACAACGCCAGGGTTTCTGTCCGCCTGTCCCAGAGCGAAAGTCCGCTCTGTCCATCGGCCACCCAAAGGGTGCCGGTTCTGTCAGTCAAGAGGGGGGTCGCGGAGGTGTTGGCGAGGCTCAACCTGTCGAGGGAATCGGGCCGGTAGTGAAGAAACCGGGGTTCCAAAGCTCCGCGCTCAGACTTCAGGAGCCGGCCAAGTCCCCCGTCGCTCGAGCCGAACCACAAGTCTCCCGCGGGATCCTCGAGAATCGCCGTGATGATCGACCCTCCAGGACTGCGGTCTTCGGCCGGATCTCGTTGAAATCGCTGAAAACGCAAGACAGGCTTCGTCCGCTCGGACGAAGGCAGCCTGCTCAGTCCGCCAGAGCCCCATGTACCGATCCAGAGGTCCCCCGAGCTGTCCTCGGCGAGAGCGTAGACTTCATCGTCATTCAGGCTCTCTGGGTTCGTCTTGTCATAGACGAAGGTCTCGAAAAGTGCTGAGCCCGGCATCCGGCGGCTCAGGCCCTTTTTCGTGCCAACCCAAAGAATGCCTGACGAGTCCTCGAGAACAGAGGCGACTCGTTCATTTCCGAGTGCCCCTCGCCTGGCCTTCCCGCGCGGGTATTCCGGAATCTCGGATTCGTGGGAACACCTGTCGCGACATCGAGTTCCGAGAGGCCGCCTTTTGTGCCTACATAAAGAACACCGCTGGCTCCGAGATGAAGGGACAGAACACGGTCATGAGCGAGGCTTTCGGCCAGGCCCTCGACATGGCGGAAGCTACGAAACTCCTCCGACACGGGGTTGAAGACGTTGAGTCCGCCGTTTGCCGTACCGATGAAGATGACACCGTCTTTTCCTTCGGCAAGCGCGGTGATGGAGCTGTCAGAGAGGCCGCGCCCCGTTTCCTTGGAGAAGAACCACTTGAAGGAGAATCCGTCATAGCGGTTGAGACCGCGCTCTGTCCCAATCCAGATGAACCCCTGGCGGTCCTGAAGCACGGCCGAGACCTCGTCGTGAGAAAGGCCGTCCCGAACCGTGAGATGGCGGAAGCGGACGTGCTCGTCCTGGGCCGCGGCGGAAAAACCAAGCGTGGCCAGGAGGAAGCCCAGCAGGAAGGAACCACCATTCTCAGACCCTTCTTTGGAAGACCCTGGATTATCGCGCAGCCGGCCAAGGAGCGTACAGAGCCCTCGCAGGGCTCCCTCGCAGGGCTCCCTCGCAGGGCTCCCTCGCAGGGCCGCACGCGCGCGGGTAAACTCCCGGCAGTGCGCTCAGTCTCCCTTTCAGTCAGTCCTCATCGTCATCTGGTCTTGACTGTTACCGGGGAGACTGCCGAGTTCCCCGTGCCGTCCGATATCGCCTCCCGGATCGAGGCAGCGTTTCACTCGGGTACGGCTTCCGGCGTACTTCATCTGGGAGCGTCCGAGTTCAGTCACCCCCTCCCCCCGCCCCTTACCTTCTTTCAGAAGGTGGGCCGGCTCTTCATGACGCGTCTCACGCGCCTCCCGGATCTTGCCCAACGCGAGAAGGCTCTTCTCGTCGAGCCTCCTTCCGAGGATCTGAAACGCCTTCTCGACACCGCCCCTTTCATGAAGGGGCAGGAGTACCTCGATATCAGCGTTCTCGAGGACGTCTGGGCTGGCTTGAACCAGGTGGCGATAGCCGAGATCTCGTCTTTCCAGGGTGGTTTTCAGGCGTGGCTCCGCTCAAAAGGCGCCGTCTGGAATACGCTCGGCCGCGTCGTCTTTCACCTTGCCGAAAACAAGAAGAGCCAGGAGCGGCCTTTCGCTTTTCTGGCGACCTACACGAGCCGGATTTCCGAGTCCGCGCAGGTCCAGCACCTGCCGCTCGGCCGTGCTCTCAAGGAGTACGGTGCCGCGCGAGACCGTGACGCTCTCCTGAGTCTTCTCGCCCCCGTTCAGCGAGCCGCGGAGAAGAGCCCATTCGTGAGATCCCTCGTGGATTCGGGGCAGATCTACTCGCCCCTGATGTGGTCGCCGGCCGAAGCGTGGGACTTTCTGAACGTGATCCCGCTTCTCGAGGAAAGTGGTCTTGTCGTCCGCGTTCCTGGGCTGTGGAACGGGACCCGCCCTCCGCGGCCGGCGGTCAAGATTACCGTGGGGAACAGCGTCAAGAACAGGCTCGGGATGGATGCCATCCTCGATTTTTCCGTCGACATCACGCTTGACGGAGAAAAACTCACAGAGGCCGAACGCCAGCAGATTCTGTCGGCGACCTCCGGCCTGGCTCTCGTGCGCGGGAAGTGGATCGAAGTCGACTCGGAGAAGCTCGGGGCGCTTCTGGGCCTGTGGCAGAAGGCCGCCGGGAGATCCGCGGCGGGAGAGCTGTCTTTTTCGGAGGCGCTGAGGGTTCTCTCTGGAATGGAGCTGGCTCCGGGCTCGGACCCCAGCCTGGACCCCGCCGCGCGCCAGTGGATCTCGATTGAACCGGGGATCTGGCTGACACAGACACTGGACCGGCTTCGAAGGCCAGAGGCTCTCGCTGCGCTCGAGCCCGGGGCGGCGCTCAAGGCCACCCTGCGTCCCTATCAGAAGGCTGGTGTCCAGTGGCTCCACGCTCTTGCCCAACTCCGGCTTGGAGGGTGCCTGGCGGATGACATGGGGCTCGGCAAGACGATCCAGATCATTTCCCTGCTCTTGTTGTTGAAGCCCACCCGCCGTGGGCCGGCCCTCCTGGTCGTACCTGCTTCCCTCCTCTCGAACTGGCGGTCGGAACTCGAGCGGTTCGCGCCTTCGTTGTCTGTGTTCACGGCTCACCCTTCGGGCGCCACCGCAACGGAAATCGAGGCTGCCCGCCAGAACATCTCTTCCTTCGATGTCGTGCTCACGAGCTACGGGACCCTGCTCCGCATGGAATGGCTCCATGGTGTCTCCTGGGCACTCACGGTTCTGGATGAAGCACAGGCGATCAAGAATCCGGGGGCCAAGCAAACGCGGGCAGCAAAGTCGCTCAAGAGCACTGTCCGGTTCGCGCTCACGGGCACTCCAGTTGAAAACCGCCTGTCGGATCTCTTTTCCATTTTCGATTTCCTGGCACCCGGACTTCTGGGGTCCGCGCAGAGCTTCGCGAAGTACACCAAGAAATTGGCAGAGGCGAGCGAGCCGGACTACGGCCCGCTGCGGAACCTCTTGAAACCCTACATTCTGCGCCGCCTGAAAACGGACAAGAGCGTCATCTCGGATCTGCCGGACAAGACAGAGATGAAGACCTACTGCTCTCTCTCCAAGAAACAAGCGGTGCTCTACCAGGAGGCGGTCAAGGAGCTGACGGCGTCCCTCGTGGACGCGGAGGGAATGAAACGCCGCGCGAAGATTCTGGCGTTCCTGATGCGTTTCAAACAGATCTGCAATCACCCCTCTCAGTGGCTTCAAGATGGCCGTTACGAACCGGAAGCGAGCGGGAAGTTCGAGCGGATGGGAGAGATCTGCGAGGAGATCGCCTCCAGGCAAGAAAAGGCTTTGGTTTTCACACAATTTCAGGAGATGACAGCCCCCATTTCGGGCTTTCTTTCAGGCGTGTTCGGAAGGCAAGGACTCGTCCTGCACGGCGCGACCGATGTGAAGAAGCGCAAGGACCTCGTTGCTGAATTCCAGCGAGAAGACGGTCCGCCATTCTTTGTTCTGTCTCTCAAGGCAGGTGGAACGGGACTGAATCTGACGGAGGCCTCGCACGTCATCCACTTCGATCGCTGGTGGAATCCGGCCGTGGAGGAACAGGCGACGGACCGGGCCTTCCGCATCGGGCAAAGAAGGAACGTTCTCGTCCACAAGTTCCTCTGCAAGGGGACCATTGAAGAGAAGATCGACGCTCTCATCGAAAGTAAGAGGACGCTCTCGAAAGAGATCCTGGCGGGGGGCGCGGAGGTTCTCCTGACGGAGATGACTGATGACGATCTTCTGGACATCGTGCGGCTAGACCTGGCGGCCGCGCTCGGAAACTGACTCCGCAATCCCGTCAGCAAGAGACAAAGGTATGATAAAAGGCAACCGTGGACGCTGTCTGAATCGCGTCACGTATTCGTGACCAGGCCATGGGAGACTTCCAGATCGGGCGATTTAGAGACTGGCGGAATGAAAAAAGATGATGGCGTGAAGAGTCCGCCAAGGACCGCAGGTCGCCATCAGGAATCGCCGGATTTCTTGACGATTCCATCAAGAGCGAGGCACAAGAATGAGCAGGTGGCGGCAAAATTACTGGCACTACCCCGCTTACACGCCGGTTTCAAGCCTGAAATATGATGCTGAAAGAGAAATCCAGGCGCGCATAAAGAGGGGCGAATCCGTGGAACCCGTCAGAATCGACGGGAAGGCTATTGCCTCCACGTTTTGGGGGAAGGCCTGGTGCAGGAATCTCGAGTCGTACAGCGATTATGAAAACCGCCTGCCGCGTGGCCGGACGTACGTTCGCGGGGGAATGGTCATCGACCTCAAGGTCCTTCCCGGAAATGTCACTGCACTTGTGAGAGGAACGTCCCTCTACTCGATCAATATCAAGATCGAGAAGGTCCCCGAAAAACAGTGGGAGGCGATCCGGCGGGAATGCTCTGGCAAGATCGACTCGCTCGTGGCGCTCTTGAGCGGAAAACTCTCTTCCTCAGTCATGGATGTGGTCACCCGGAAGGGAACCGGGCTCTTTCCGGCGCCCCGGGAGATTCAGATGACTTGCAGCTGCCCGGACTGGGCTGGGCTCTGCAAACACCTGGCGGCGGTTCTCTATGGGATTGGAGCCCGGCTCGACAAGAAACCGGAACTCCTGTTCTTGCTGCGCAACGTCGATCACAATGACCTCATCACCGAACCCGGGATGGTCGCGGGAGTAGAAGTTCGGGGCCAAGAAACTGGCATTTCCCACGACGAACTCTCGGGCCTCTTTGGCATCGAAATTCACGACGAAGCCAAGCCAAGCCCAGCCGTGGCACCCGCCAGGCCCCTCCCGGCACCGGCGGCTCCGGCACCGGCGGTTCCGGCACCGGCGGCTCCGGCACCGGCGGCTCCGGCACCGGCCCCCGTGAAGCCCGCTGCTTCACCAAAGGGCCCAGCACCGGTCGCTGCTCCTGCACGTCCAAAGAGTCCAACGGTCGTGCCATCGGCACCCCCGAAGACCGCTCCCGCGGTGTCTTCTGTCCAGCCCGCAGCCGCGAAAGCCCCAAAGCCCAAGGCGAAACCCATCGTGCCCGCGACCATTACGCTCAAGGAACTTCGGGCAGTAGGGCTTGGCTATTCGACCGTTCGGACGTGGATTCGAGAAGGGGCTCTTCTGGGCACCACAAAACCAGGCGTCTACGTTCGGACTCCTCAGACAGCCGGGCGACTCGAGGCCTTTCAGAAGAGGAAACGAAAACCCGCCAAGCCCGCGTGATTCTGCGTCCCCTTCAAACGCTCAATTATTCGTTCCACGGGTGAAATTGACTGTTCCCGGAGTTCTTGCCCTCGCCCCGGGTGACCGGGGAGAGGGTGGCGCGTGAGCGCCGGGTGAGGGGTCTTGGCAAGGCTTGCAAGGGCTTGCAATCTGCGAAACTCCTCCCGGTGGAAATCCTTCCCCAATCCACAAGTCGCGCCCGAGAGCTGCGCCAAGCAAATACCTGCGCAGAGCGGAACCTCTGGTGGTCCCTTCGCGATCGAAGGTGGATTCATTCAATAACGATACTTGCGCGCTCATGGGCGGAGTCGGCCTACGAACCGTGCGGCGGTATCTCGGAGCATATCGAAAGGGAGGCTTAAATCGCTCATGACACTCAACTTCCAAACCTTCGAGAACTGGCCAATTCTCACCGCGTAAAGAACAAAGAAGTCTCGCAGACTGTAGGGCTGCGAGGAGACCCCTCACCCGTCGCTCACGCGCCATCCTCTCCCCGCTCACGCGCTCACGCGCTCACGCTGGGCGAGGGGAGGGACTGGATAACCGGTCAATTTCACCCGCGCAGAGCATATTTCCTCGTCCCGCCGAGCCCCTCACCCGGCTTCTCGGCCACATCCATGGCTGCCCGAGAGGGCGAGGGGGCGGGTGCTCCCGATGCGGTCCAAGGTCCGGGATTCTCGAGTTGGTTTCCCTGCCAGAAAAACCATGACCGGTGCCTGGGCTAGACTCGAGATCAATGAGCGCATCGACCTTCATCACTCTCGTCGTGATCGGGCTTTTCGCTGGGTTAACCGCCGGTCTCTTTGGAGTCGGTGGCGGTATCCTCGTCGTCCCTGCCTTGATCTATCTTCTCGGGTTCTCGCCGCAGAAAGCGACGGGCACGAGCCTGGCCATTCTCCTTCCCCCGGTTGGCCTCGGGGCGGTTCTCGAGTATTACCGCCACGGGAACGTCGACATTCGCTCCGCCATTATCGTGGCCGCCATGCTCTTTGCTGGAGCCTGGGTTGGGGCCTCTTTCGCCAACCAACTCGACCACGTCAAGATGAAGCTAATTTTCGGGTCTTTTGTCGTTTTCGTCGGCATTTACACGATTATCGAGGCGCTCATCGAGAAGGGCACGCTGCACCGCTGACGATGAATATGCCTCGTTCACAACCCGGAGCGCGGCAGAAAGCCTGCCCAGGGGATCGCCCGCTGTCAGGGTGCCGTCTTGCGTGAGAGAACGCTCGATCTCCTCGGCCAGGGCATGGACGTCCGGAACGCAAACCCACGCCGCCATTCCCTTGAGTGAGTGCGCGTGGCGAGCCGCGTCCTGTTTGCGGCCCTCCTGGAGCGCGAGTCTAATTTCCTCCACCAGTTCCGTTCCGCGGGATGTCATTTTTCCAAGAAGACGGAAGTAGAGGTCGCGGTTCCCATCCAGCCTTCTGAGCCCGGTCACGACGTCGACACCCGGGATACCTCTCTCGAAGCCATCGCCGGGGCCGGGAGACGCCGGTTTGTCCGGATCCTTCCCAAGGCTCCCTGGGGATTTCACAACGACCTCCCCCGTCTTGACCCACTTCATCAGGATCCGGAAGAACTCCGCACTTTCAAGAGGTTTTGTCACGTAATCGTCCATGCCGGATGCGAGACATTTCTCCCGGTAGCCGGCCACGGCGTGTGCCGTCATGGCGATGATGGGCAATTCCTTGAACCTTGGGTTCTCGCGCATTCGCCGGGTGACCTCGTAGCCGTCCATGCCCGGCATCTGGATGTCCATCAAAACAGCGGCGTAACTTTCCTTCTCGAGGGCCTCAAGAGCCTCCTGGCCGTCGCAGGCCTCATCGACCGTTAACTGGGCTCGCTGCAGGATTTCTCGTGCAACTTGCCGGTTGAGAGGGGTGTCCTCCACCAAAAGAACGCGGGCGCCATGGAAATCCCACGCATTCTGGCCGCTAGCCGGCAGCCTTGCCTCGGCCGGCAGGGGCGCGGGAGGGATTTCCAGGGACAGGATGAAGCTGAATGTCGAGCCGCGTCCTGGCTCACTGCTGACTCTCAGGGTCCCACCCATCATCTCGACAAGCCGGCGGCTGATGGAGAGCCCGAGACCGGTTCCTCCGTACCTTCGTGTCGTCGAGGAATCGGCCTGGCTGAAAGCTTCGAAGATCTCTGCTTGCTGGTGGGGGGGCATTCCGATTCCAGAATCCTCGACCGAGAACGAGAGGCAGACCTTGCCGTTTTCGGTCCCGAGCGGAACGACCGCAACGGAAACGTAGCCTGTATTCGTGAATTTGACGGCATTACCAGTGAGGTTGATGAGGACCTGCCCCAGCCGGAGCGGATCCCCGGCGAGCCTTTCCGGAATAGGCTTTGTACAGGACACAGAAAAAGCCAGCCCCTTCTCCTCGCAGGCGTGCGCAAAGAGGTCGGTGACCCTCTCGAGAACCGTTCCGAGATGAAAGGGCGTCGACTCGAGGACCAGCTTCCCGGCCTCTATCTTCGAGAAATCGAGGATGCCGTTCAGGATCCCCATGAGCGACTGAGCGGAGACCTCGATCTTGGTGAGGTAGTCGCGCATCCGTGTCCCAGGGTTCGTCTCGAGGGCCAGCCGCGAAAAGCCGAGGAGGGCATTCATCGGAGTCCTGATCTCGTGGCTCATGTTTGCCAGAAACTCGCTCTTGGCGCGGGCCGCCCGCTCGGCCGCATCCCGTGTTCCGCGGAGTTCCTCGAACGCTTGCGCGTTTTCAACCGCGTGGCTGATGTAAACAGCAAGCGCCTTCATGAGATTCAAGTGGTTCTCCGTATAGGCGTCTCGCTTGGCGCTCTGGACCGTCACGAGTCCGGTGACGTCCTCCTTCGAGAGCAGCGGCACAAAGATGAGTGACTTCGGTTCATCCTGTACCGGTTTTCGCCGGGAGCCGGTTTCGGCCTCATCCTCGAAGTTGTAACTGTGCAGGTACTTCCTGTAATCCTCTCGAGCGTTATTGATGAAAACCGGTTCCTTATGATCGATGCACCAAACGGAGAATTGGTTCTTGTCAACTATGCTCCTGGACATGGGTTTTTGAGGCACACCATTGTCCATCGCCAAAATGTAGTCGATCCGGTGCCGCTCCGCCCTGTAAAGGCCGACTCCAAAAAACTCGGCGTCCATGAGTTGATTGACCTGGATGTAGAGTCTGGACAGTACGTGCTCGAGATCTCGTGCCGCTGTCAGTTCGAGGCCGAACTCCCCCACTGTCTCGATGTCTTTCTGGAACTTGAGGATCTCCGCAGTGCGGGCATCCACAATCGACTGCAGTTCCTGTTCGTGCTTCTTCCCCCGGGAAGAGAGGGTCCGAAAAGCAACCGCAAGGGCCCCGGCAAACAGCGTGCCGAGGAGGATCTTGAACCATGCCGACTGCCAAAATAGCGGCGGTTGCTGGAATGTGATGGCGGCTCCCACGTCGTTCCAGGGTCCATGGGTGATGCCAGCTCTGACGCGAAACGTGAAAATGCCAGGACCCAGATTGGTGTAGGAAACCATGTGACGCGCATCCTCACCAACCCAGTCAGAGTCGAAGCCCTCGAGTTTGTATTTGAACCTGACCTTTTCGGGGCGGGAGAGGTTGATAGCCGTGAAGCGAATACTCACTCTTCGTGTCCCGGGCGCGAGTTTGATCGCTGCTTGCTCGTACTTGGCGGCCGCCGGGATGACTCTGTCATCAGCAATGATCTCTTCTATGAGGACTGCCGGCGGTGCCTGACTCGTGGCGGCTCTTCCCGGGTCGATCATCGCGGCCCCGGACATGGAGGGAAACCAGATGCGCCCGTTCCGGTCTTTCCAGCCAGAGGGGTGGTTTCCCCCATAACATTCGCCGGGAAAAATGGCCGGGCGGGCGCGGCTCAGTCTTTCTTCCGCCACGCCGTTCAAGTCCTCGAGGGCGAATCGCGCGATGCCTCTTTTGGAACTCACCCAGAGGTTTCCGGCGCCATCCCCGAGGATCCAGCCCACCATGTCGTGGAGCAACCCGTGTTCCATTGTGTAGTGGAAAAACTTGCCGTTTTTGGCGCGCCACAAGCCATTACCAGCAGTTCCGAACCACTTGACCCCGTCTGGCGTTTCGTGCACGCACAAGACACCGCCTGTAGCAAGCTGTGCTGGACCCTCCATGCGAGCGAGCCGTCCATCACTCCAGATGGCGACACCGGCGTCCGTGCCGGCCCAGACCTGGCCGTTCTTGTCTTCATTCAAGGAGTAGATCTTGGGGCTGGGGAGGCCGTTCTGCGTAGTGAACCGGGAAAGCCGGTCCTTCTCGAAAACGAACAGCCCCTTCTCCGCCGCAATGAAAAGCCGGCCTGCCCGGTCCCTGAGGAACCCATTTACAAAGCCGGTTTTCTGGCTCAATTCCCGGTCGTGTTCCAGGCTGCTTCCCTTCAGCCTGAAAACACCCCTGGTCGAGCCGATGAGGACCCAGTCCTTCTCAGGGAGGAGGCCCGTCACCCTCTCCGTGAAGGGTGTCCTTGAAATCTCGCCCGTCTGACCCGAGACTTTGCCCAGCCCCTCCTCGAAGCCAATCCACATGTCTCCTTCAGGCCCCTCGAGCAGGATCGGCAGCTCGGTACCGGGAAGTCCCTCCCTGGCCCCAAAGAAGATCGTCTCCGTGTCTGAAAGCCGGTTGAGACCGGAGAGGGTTCCGACCCAGAGATTGCCCTCTCTATCTCCGAGAATCGAGGTGACGTTGTTGAAACTCAAGCCCTGGCTGCTGCCGAGGGCTGCAAATGTCGAGTTTTGAAACCGGAGCAACCCATGATCAAAACTCCCCAGCCACACATTACCCTCGTGGTCTTCAGACCAGCAGGAGATGAGGCTCGAGGGGTAGGCGAGGGAACCGCCGTAGGTCTCTCGGTTTCCCTCGTGTTCCCTCACGAGACGCCGTCCGGACTTGCCAGAGAGACTGAACCAGAGCCCCCCGTTCTTGTCTTGGCCCAGGAAACTTACGGACTCGCCCGGGGATTCGGCCATCAAGGGGGACGGCACCAGGTGGCCATTCTCGAGCCGGAAAGCGCCTGTCTCGGTGCTTACCCAGAGAATCCCTGATCTATCGAAGCTGAGTTTGTCGACGTAGTTTGAATCGAGTCCCTCGCCAACGGACCACGTTCTGAATTTCCCGTTCTCCAGACATTGCAGTCCTCCCCCCCGGGTGCCGACCCAGAGGATCCCCTGCCTGTCCACGGTCAGGGACCGCACGTAGGGGTGAGCAAGCCCCTGTTCTGGCGTCCACGAAGTGAAACGCCCCTGGTGCATGCGGGCTAGTCCCCCCCTCGTCCCGATCCAGAGACTCGCATCCGCGCCCACGGCGAGAGAGGTGACGAAATCTGACGGGAGTCCTCCGTTTGTACTGCGTCTGTCATAGACGGTGAATCTGAGACCATCGAACCGGAAGAGACCGTCCACGCGTCCACGCCACGCCGTCAAGCCGTACTGCGTCAGTCTCCGTTCAGGGTCAAGGGCAGCCAGATGAGGGGCAGGGAGAGCTGCGAAGAGAAGCACAATGACAAAGAAAAAGGCGAAGGGAGCGCACTTCGATCCCTCCGCCGTCTTTCCCGAGGGCCGGAGTCTGGCGGGGCTCTGGCCCTCCAAGATGAGGTTCTTGGAACCGTTCAGGCTCTGGCTCAGTTCTCCTGGTGTCACTGTGAGTTCAGAGGCTGCCGGTTCACGCCCCGGCGCGTTTCCGCGACCGGGGGTTTTTCGGCGGGGCGCTCACCGGTTCTTCAGCATCGTCATCGTCTTCCGGTGGCAGGACTTGGCGCAGCAGCCGCTCACAGTCTTTCTGCGACATGCGCCTGGGAACCGGGTAGTTTGTATCTGCTTCCCAGCACGCGGCTTTCGCAAGCTGTGGAATATCGTCTTCCTTGAGAGCCTCCAAGTACTTCGGAATTCCGAGGGTCTTGTTGAGGTTTTCAACGGAATCGAGGAACTTCTCGGCCAGGCTGGCCTCGGGTTCCCCTGCGCTGCCGACCCTGGCACGAATCGCCATATCGGCCAGTTTCTTGGTGGCCTGCTTGTGGGAGAAACGCAGGACGCGAGGGAGCATGATGGCATTGGCGAGACCGTGGGGCGTGTGGTAGAGGCCTCCAAGCTGATGCGCGATTGCGTGGACGTTGCCCACATTCGCCCGTGTGAAAGCCATCCCGGCATATGTCGATGCCAGTGCCATCGCCTCGCGAGCGCCGAGGTCCTTGCCGTTGGCAAAAGCCACTGGCAGATGCTCGTAGATCATTCCGACGGCCGAGAGGGCCATGCGGTCGGTGAACTCGGTTCCCCAGTAACCAATGTAGGCCTCCACGGCGTGCGTCAAGGCGTCCATTCCGGTCGCAGCGGTTATGGGGCCGGGCAACCCCTTCATCAACACCGGGTCGAGTGCCGCCATGCGGGGAACGAGGCGCGTGTCGGCGATGACGAGTTTCGTTGCGTTTTCGGGGTCTGAAATAACGGCGGCCACGGTTACTTCCGAACCAGTCCCAGCCGTTGTCGGGACCGCGTAAATGGGAGGGGGACCATTCCAGCCCTTGAAGTAGCCCACGAGTTCCCTCGGGTGTTTCCCATTTGCCACAGCCACTCCGATAGCCTTGGCAGAGTCCATGACAGAGCCCCCGCCAAACGCCAGAATCGCGTCACATTGGCCGGTCTGGTAGATGGCGATTCCCTTGATGATCACCGGGATGGGAGCATCTGGGGGCACCTCGTCGAAAACAATGAACTCGGTCCCGCCGCGCGAGAGGGTGTCGAGCATCGGTTTCGTCAAGCCGAGCCGGGTGAGAACGGCATCTGTGACGACCAGGATCTTGCGGTGGCCAAAGTCATTGATGGCTTGGCCAAGCCGTACACTCGAGTCTGGTCCCACCAACAGAGTGGGCTGAGGGATCGGCAGTACGCGGGTGACAACGCCCGCGGCCCGTTTCAAAACGGGAACGCCCTGCGAAAGGGCCATCTCGCTAATCATTTCCGTTACCACGCTCATCCTCCTTTGTGCCAGGCCAGGGATACCGGTCGTGACGCTAGGCAGAGATTACACCTACACCTGCTCTAATAGCGCTCCAGATTACCGGCTTCCATCCCGATGGGTACATCGATGCCCTTCGAGGCAACCCGCCCGCCGAACAAATCGGGGACTACCCCACCCTCCGGTTGTGACAAAGCACCAGGAATGGACGGCAGGCCTGCGAGGCCCTCAAAAGAGGTTCTCGAACTCCCCCTCCCGCATGATCGAGAGACAGGAACCGTCCGCGAAGCCTAGCTTGACACTCTCGGGACGAACATCCGGCTGTGTTTCGGGCACATAGACGCGGTCGATGTGTACGACGGCCTGCGGAGAGGAGAACGCGGCGGGGCCCACCTGCCCGCCGAAGTGATCGCTGCGGCCGAAAGCGATGTGAAGCCCCAGTTTCTCGTCCAGAAGCACCGACCCCACCGGCTTCACTCCGAAAGCCGCCAGTACCCCGAGACCCAGTTCGGCGATGTTCGCGTACGCCGGCTCTCTTTCGATCAGCTGCGCCTCGCGTTCTGACTCCGGGCCCGCAGTCAAGACTCTGACGGCCTTATTCCCCGCAATCTCATACCGTACGGTCTCTTCTCTAAACTGAACCGGCAGGATCCCGCGGGACAAACTGGGGTCTCCCTCGATTTCTCCTTCATACGGAACGATGTAGGCCTCCCCGGAGGGCAGGTTCCCCGCCACGCCACGCTCTGGAAGAAGCCCGCTCGACGCATGGCTCGTCCGGTGACGAAGATCGAGGTGAAGCTCGTCGATCCCGGTCCGGTGTCGAAAGACGAAGTCCGCGCCCGTCGCCCGGTCCAGGAGGTCCTTGAGAATACGAACGCGCCGGTCCACTTCCGCGTAATCGAGGCGCAAGGCGGGGATCATGTTCGAAGAGAAGCCCGGCATGGTGGCCGCGCGCATCGGGTGGCTTCGCGCTGCCAGCTTCAAGGGTGCCGTGGAACTGAACTTCGTCAGGGCAACAATCATCGGGAACGAATCGAAGATCTCTTCCATCGAGACAGAGGTTGCCGGGTCCAGTTCCTCGGCGGCAAGAGGCAGGGGCCCGCCGGCACGAATCCAGCAGCGACAAGGCAAGTCACCGTTGTTTGTCCCGGCGTTCTGGTAGATCAGAAGCTTTGTCTCGAATGTGGGAGCCGCTCCGCCAAGAAGTGAAGCCCACGCCGCGGCGATCTCCCTGCGTTCCTTCCAGGCCGGATCGTCCGGCACGGACGCATCAGGCAAATCGATCATGATTCCCATGCGCGTGTCTTCGGGCCGCGGCTGAAAGACCCGATCGACGAGGGCAAGAAGCTCTGCTGCGGTCATGTATTCAGGCACGATATCCTCCTGGCGAAACCAGCAAAAACAGCAAAAACAGCAAAAACAAAGGGCCCGAAGCCTCGGGCCCTTGTTATCGGAAGATTTGGAGCGGGACACGAGGCTCGAACTCGCGACATCCACCTTGGCAAGGTGGCGCTCTACCACTGAGCTAGTCCCGCCCGCGGGAGGGAGAAGATAATTCACCTGCGTCCGTTTGTAAAGAGCTTTTTTGGTGTTCCTCTCAAATCCCAGGTGAAAAGAGAATCTCGACCTGGGCCTCGGCGGGAAGGCGGAAGCGCTGTTTCTCTTTTAGCTCAATCCGCTCCCCCTTCACCCGGCAGAGGTCACCCCGCTGAACCCGTGCAAGTGACTTGGCCGCGTCTCCCGTTCGGCTCAGGGCCTCCACACGCTCGAGAGTCCCGTATGTGGTGCAGCCGGTCACGTGTCCTTTGCCCTTTTCCCTGACCGGCGGCGTCACGGCGCGAAAGCTGTCTTCGGGCACTCTCGCCCAGACTCCAGCATGCCCGATGGCCAGAAATGAGAACTTCACCACGTCGAGAGTCCGGAACAGCTTGCGGTTGAGATACCTGGTGCTCTCCGGGGCTTCCCAGGACCGCACCTCGTGGCACCAGTGCTCTTTCGGGGGAAAGAGCGGACACGCCTCGTTTTGGAGGCATGGCCCGAGAATTTCGATCCCTTGATTCCGCCTGACGAGTTCCCTTACTCCTTGCAGAAAGCCGCACGTGGATTTCATGGCTGGTTCCACCACGAGAACCAGACCCCCATCCGGGGTGGCGTCCATGAGCCGAAGGAGAAAGGCTGCGGCTTCGGGTTCCATCCCTGACGAGAACATCTCGTTCAGGCAGAAACTCACCACCACTAAATCCAACGCCGGGCCAGGCCTGCCTGCCACGAAGTTCCGGACATCTTGTCTCACGCAGGTGGGGTTCACGGCGATTTGTGTCCGCGGCCGCGCCTCGAGGAGGCCCGTGAGGCACGAAAGCGCGAGAGCTGACTGGTCAACGGCTGTCACGTCGAGGGTTTTTGGCTCGTAATGGGCCGTCAGAAAATCCAGAACGGCAAGGGTGCTGGCCCCGGCTCCCGAGCCGAGGTCCAGGACCTTCAGGCGAGGGCTTCTTCCCCATTCGGGACACCGGTATCTCAAGATCTCATCCAGGACGCAGGCTGTCCGCGCGAAGTTCTGAGGGAACTGGAAGAGCCCGTAGGCCGCCAGGGACTTCTCGTCGAAGGAGTACCCGTCAAAGCCGGCTTCGCGATCGACGGCCAGGATGCCGGTGAGTTGCCGGAGTTTCTCGAGGAGCAGATGGCTCTTCTCGTCGAGGCTGCCGTTGAAGATCCTGGCGGCTTGCGAAAGCCACCACTTTTCAACCCACAACGGGTAAGTCAGTTCAGACACGGTTGCGATTCCCTTTCAGACTCCACGTCAGGGAGCGTTTATGAACCATTTGAATCCCCTCCTGAGTCATTTGAATCATCGACATTTCCCTCTTTCAGGCACAGACTTACCATGGTAGGTGGAGATGGGGCTCTCTTCCTACCAACTCCGGCCGCCTCCTTTACCCGGGTCAAGACCTGGTTTTCGCCGGAGTGATGAGGATCCCCGGTTTCCTTTGAACCGGGGCACGGTTCTGAGGCCAGCTGTCCTTGAGGGAGCTGGTCTCGGAGCCGGTCGTTGAAATCGCACTCGTCCTTTTTTGGGCTCGTTTTTTTGGGGTACCCGGCGTCACCGCCCTCAACCATCCCACCCGGCGGTTCATGCCTTGCCCACGTTCCCTGCCAGGCGCCGGGTACCCTTTTTCAACACGCGAGAGAGCGATATGGAATTCAACCAGAGGCGAGGGAGACGGCTCGAGTTGTTTTCTCTGCTCGTCGTTCTGCTGATGGTCCGGGCTCTTCTCGCGGCTCCTGTTCCGCACACGCTCACGGGCCGCGTCACCAAAGTCATGGACGGGGACACGATCGAGGTCTTGTCTGGCCGAAGCACTTTTCACGTGCGCCTGGAAGGGATCGATGCTCCCGAACGCGGGCAACCGTTCGCGACATCCGCTCGCAAGTTCCTATCGATGGTCCTTTTCGGGCAGACGGTCAATGTTCGGGTGAGTGACAAGGACCGGTATGGCCGGTTCGTGGGCAGGGTCCTAGCCGGTGGGGCCGATGTCAACCGTCTCCTCGTCGCCAGGGGCCTGGCCTGGCATTACAAGCAGTTCTCGCAGGATCCCGGACTGTCGCAAGCAGAAAGACTGGCCCGCCAGAAAAAAGAGGGGCTCTGGAGCGAGAACAATCCGGTCCCGCCCTGGGAGTTCCGCGCGCAGCGACACCGCCACTGATTCCCACCGATTCCAATGACCGTTCAAGGTGAGGCTCATGGAAGACCCCTCACCCGGCCTCACGGCCTTCCTCTCCCCGTCACCGGAGAGAGGGGAGAAAGTGGAATTCAGCTCAGTTCGGAATGGACTCAAGATCAGCGGAGTTTTGTCATCCCGGTGAGGTACGCTGCAAGGCGCTCTTCCCGGGCCTGGTGGTTCACGGTCATCCCTTCCTTGTTGCCCTTTCTCGACTCATCGAAGTAGGAGATCGTGGCATCCATGTAGGAGAGTCCAGGATCCCGCATGACGCTGGCGCAGGGCGGATACTCCAATTTGCCAGCTTCCTCCCGGAGTTTCCTCATCTCGGCGATCGGTGCTTGCAGTCTGGACCGTGCCGTTTTGCTTGCGGTGTTGGCCACCTCGTTGAAATGCGCCATCGCCGGCCTCATTGCCTGGAGGAAGGATGTTGCCACGCACTCTGCCCTCTTCCCTCCTGGGTTGGGCTTCGGCGGGGCAGCCCACACAGCCGGTGCGGCGAGAAGAACGATGATCAGCAACTTGAGGGAGGACACACGCATTGAGAGAAGTCCTATTTCACACGGAAGTGATGCGGCGCAGAACCTTTTGAACTGAAAGTGATCCGAGGAGGTAAGGCAAGCCCATCTCGAGAATGGAGCCGTGGAGTGACCCCTGACAAAGGCTGGGCAACCATGCAAATGCACCCTTGTCAGGGGGCCAACACCTGGTGATTCCCTCACCCGAGGGCGTGAGTGGAGTCAAAACCGTGGCTGCGAGGAGGCCCGTCGTGCTCGTGTTCGTGTTCGTGCTCTGGCCGCAGCTTGATCGGCGGTAACTCATTCTCGATCAAGTACCCGAACTGGTTTCGGAAGTCAGCAAGACTCATGCCCGCCGTCGCCGCGAACTTCGCAAGCTCGTGCGGGTCCTCAAAATCGTCCCGGCGCAGCCGGATCATGTACCGCCGTGCAATCGCGTAGCGCGTGGAGTGAATGTCCACCATGCGAACCCGTGTCCGGCCGGTCTCTGGATCGAGCATGCTCGCAAAGGGCACGGGGACGAACTGACCTCCCTGCATGGAAACCATGACGCCGTTTCCACCCTCGAGAAGGTATTTGGCGGCGCAGTAGCCGAGATCGCGGGTGTACTCGAGGTCAAAGGGAATGGGATCGGCGCAGCGGAGTTCATAACCTATGTTCTTGGCGACGATGGTCGACTTGATCCCGAACTCACGCAGCCGGTCCGTCACGGCCGATTTCAAGATCTCGCCGATGTTGACTTCGGCAATGCGGACGTTTCCGTGGGCGTCGCGCTCGATGTCTTTTACATCCTTCAGTTCCTCGGGATCGAGTTCCAGAACGAGACCTTCCGCCAAGACGGCGACGCCATCGGGCCGGCCGTAGGAGAGGCGCTTGATGATGGCACCGACCAGCGTGTCGACCATCTCCCGGAACCTGACCTTCTTTCCCTGGAACTCCTCGGGAATCATGCTGAGGGTGGCCCCGGCTGCCTTCCCGATTCCGAGCGCCAGATGGCCGGCCTTGCGGCCCATCGCGATCAAGAAGTACCAGCGGGACGTCGTCTTTGCATCGACCATGAGGTTCTTCACGATTTCGACGCCGTAATGACGCGCGGTCTGGAAGCCGAACGTATCGACATGCGGAGGAAGTTCGAGGTCGTTGTCGATTGTCTTTGGGACGTGAACGACGTGAATCCTCCCGTCAGCCTTCTCCGCAAGCCTCATGGCTGAAAAAGCCGTGTCGTCGCCCCCGATCGTGATGAGGCGCGAAACATTCAGCCGCAAGAGCGAGATAACGGCGTTCTCGAGGTGTTTGGGATCCTTTGTCGGGTTGGCGCGAGAGATGCCAATGTAGGACCCGCCCCGGAAGTGAATCCGGCTGATCTCGTCGATCGTCAGCTTCGAAACGCGGTCGACGTTCCCTTTCATGATCCACTCGAAACCATCTCGAATACCGATGACCTCGACACCATCGAGGAGTGCGCGAATCGTCGCCGAGCTGATGACGCTGTTGATGCCAGGAGCCGGTCCGCCAGCCACCAGGATGGCCATGTTTTTTTCGTGACTCATACTCCGATATTAACGTAACTGATGAGGGGCCTCCCCCCTGTCCCGGCGACTGCTCGAGCAACACCTTCTCCGCGGGGCACGTATAGTTCTTCTGAATGCCGTCGAAGCGAGACCTTCTCTTTACCGTTTTGGCGTGTCTCGCCTGCCTCCCCTCCTGTTCACGCACATCCAGGGGAGTGAGGCCTGAGATAGCTCCTCGCCAGGAGGCTTTCAGGCCGGGCTCCCTTCTTCTGACTGGTGAGGTCGCCGCAGTCGAGTCTGACGTGATGACGGTGCCCGTGACACCCATGTGGACCGTGCAGATCCGCTGGCTCGAGGCTGATGGAACGCCCGTCAAGAAAGGGCAAAGAGTTGTCGAGTTTGATTCCTCGCAGTTTGGCGTCACGCTCGAGGACCGAAGGCTTGCGGTTTCGCAGGCGGAAAGCGAGATGGCCCGGTTCGAGGCAGAGGCGAAACTGCAAGAAGAAGAACGCACGTTCACAAGGGAAGAGCGCCTCATCGCGGTTCAAAAGGCCCGGATTGACGCAAGCCTGCCCGCCTTTCTGCGATCTCGCCGGGATCACGAGGAAAGTCAGCTCGCGCTCAGGAAGGCCGAACTCGAGTTGGCGAAATCCACCGAGGATCTCGGAGCCGCGTTGAAGGGGTCACGGGCTGAACGGACGGTGAGAGAGATTGCCCTCGAACGCGCCAAAAAGGAGCTTCGGATAGCAGAGGACACGGTCTCCGCGCTCACAGTCCACGCGCCGCGGGACGGGATTTTCGTGGTGGGCGACAATCCGCGCGAGTCCAGAAAATTCCAGGAAGGGGACAACGTCTGGCCGAGCATGCCCGTCGGCCGGATTCCCGACTTGACGCGTCTCCAGGTGCTGGCCTGGCTTCCAGACGTTGATGACGGCCGCATCAAACCTGGCCTCAAGGCTCTCTTGATTCCAGACGCCCTCCCGGACCGAATCCTGAATGCCGAGATCAGCGAGATCTCTCCCCTGGCGCAGCCTCCGGCTCCAGATTCCCTGCGCCGGGCGTTCCGTGTCAGCCTGCCGATCCACACGGGCAATATCGAGGGCCTCAGGCCCGGAATGTCCGTCCGGGCCGAAATACGCACGGGAGCGTCCACGGCACTCACCGCACTCCTTTCGGCCTCTTTAGCCTCGGAGTCCCTGATGACGAACCACGAAGAGGTGGCCGTCAGGCGAGAGGACATCGCTGTTACCGTGGAGACCCAGGGGAGTCTCCAGGCCTTGAACTCCCAGCAGATTGGCCCGCCGCAGATCCGTGAGATGTGGGAGTACCGCATCTCGTTCATGGCGCAGGAGGGATCGGCCGTCAAGAAGGGTGATTCCATCCTCGGTTTCGATACAGCCAGCATGGTGGAGAAATTCCGCGACCGCCAGACTGAGGCCGAGGCAGCCGCGAAGCGAATCGAATCGAGAAAGAGAGACCTGGAAATCCAGGCCCAGGAACTCTCCTTGAATCTCGCGGAGGCCGAGGCGAGGAAGAGGAAGGCACAACTGAAAGTCGAGGTTCCGAAGGACCTTGACAGCGCGAACAAGATCAGCCTGGCCAGGCTCGACCTCGAACTGGCTACAAAAGAGGCGGACTCTCTGAACAGAAGGCTTGCGCTTGCAACCCGATCCGCGGCGGCGGAACTCGAGATCCTGGAGCGCATGAAGAAGGCCGCCGGGAATCGTGTGGAGGACCTGCAACAGGGGTTGACTCGCATGAGCGTTGTCGCACCGCGGGCCGGCACCCTGATCTACCTCACGAACTGGAGAGGCGACAAAAAGAAAACCGGGGATGTCTGCTGGTTGGCCGAGAAAGTCATGGAGGTCCCCGACCTCTCTCAGATTGGACTCAAGGCCGAGATTGACGAGGCAGAGTCGGGCCTCGTGAAGGAGGACCAGCGGATGCGGATAACGCTCGAGGCGCACCCGGACACCCCATTCAGAGGGAAAGTTTCTCTCGTGCGCAGAATGGTGACCCGCCGGTCGGCCTGGCAGCCGCTCAAGGTCATGCGGATCGAAGGGACGCTGGATGCTGTCGACACACAGAAAATGCGGCCCGGCATGCGTTTCAAGGGAGAAATCGAGGTCGACCGTGCCCGCCAGGTTCTGGCCGTCCCACTGGATGCACTCTTTCTCTCGGAGACCGGAGCCTTCGTTTTCGGAAAAGGAATGCGTCGCATACCCGTCAGCATCGGACGCCGAAACCAGACGAAGGCCGAGGTCCTCTCGGGGCTTACGGAGGGATCCGTCATCTTGAAACCCGTTCCCGCAAAAACCAAAAAGGACGCCCTGTGAAGTCCGTGAGACTGATCGGCTTTTCTCTTCTGACGCTCGTCATCGTCCTGGTCATTTGGGCCGTGGCGCACGTCCACACAGCCGTGGCCCGGCCAGAGATTCCCACCTACACCGTTTCGAAGGGGAAATTCTCCCTGCAGGCCGTTGCCGAGGGCGTTTTGAAGGCGGAGAACTCCACTCCCATCACGGTTCCTGGTGACGATCTCGCTTTCAAAATCGGCTGGATTGCTGAAGACGGGTCAGCAATGAAGAAAGGTGAGACGGTCGTCCGGTTCGACCCGACGGAAACCCAGAAGCAACTCGAGACGAGTGAGGCTGAACAAGGTAGCGCCAACGGCCGGATCGGGAAACAACACGCAGAAAGAGCGGCCCTCGTTGCCAATTTGTCCAGAGACGTGGAGCGGGCCCGTGCCGAAAGAGAGGTCGCGAGGACTTTCCAGGGACGCGATCCGCAGCTCTACACACGTATGGAAATCATCGAGTCAGAGATCGACGTGAACTTGGCGCAGAGGCGCGAAGAGAGCGCCGAGTTTGCAAGGACCTGGAAGTCAGCGCGTTCCAGGACAGAAATCGACATCCTCGTTCTGGATCGAAAGAAGGCCGATTTGAAAATCGCGAAGGCCCGGCGGATACTGGATTCTCTCGAGGTCCTGGCTCCACATGACGGGCTGGTCGTTTTCCAGCGAAACTGGCGCGGCGATATCCCGGAAGTCGGCCAGAACGTATTCAGTGGCATGGTCCTGGCCGAACTTCCAGACACGAGCAAGCTGCAAGCGGAGATCTGGATTCTGGAAGCGGATGCAGGCGGCGTCTCCGCGGGTAAGAAAGCCGAAGTTCGTGTGGAAGGCCGCCCGGATCTCGTTATTCCGGCGTCTGTCAAGAGAATCGATGCCCTGGCAAAACCGAGGATTCGAAACGTCCCCGTGCAGTATTTCGGTGCCATTCTGGACCTCTTCCGAACAGAGACTCTGAAGTTGAAACCAGGCCAGAGAGTTCAGGCCACTCTGTTTATCGAGGAGGCCCCAGATGTCTTGAAGGTCCCGCGCCAGGCCATCTTCGAAGTCGAAGGGAAGAAGATCGTCTACCGCATGGAGAAGAAGGACTGGGTTCCCGTTCCCATCACGCTCGGGTCCTCGGCGCTCGGAACCGTGGTTGTGAAGCTGGGGCTTGCGGCTGGAGACGTCATCGCTCTTGCTGATCCCACGGGGCGCCCGGCTTCTGAACTGAAAAAGGCCGTGTCGCAAGCGTCCCGCCCAGCACGGGCCCCAGGGGTGCCGGGCCGATGAACCCAAGGGAAGCGACAAAGAGTGCTCTGGAGAATTTACGCGTCCACAAACTCCGGTCCGCCCTGACGATGCTGGGGATGATTTTTGGGGTTGGCGCCGTCATCGCCATGCTCGCCATTGGAGCGGGCGCTGAGAAACAGGCTCTCGAGATGATCCAACGAATGGGGCTCTCGAATGTTGTTGTGAGCGCCAAGACCTTCCGGGCGGAAGAACTCTCGGAGATTCGAAAAAGGTCGCCGGGACTTTCGGAACGTGATCGAGCAGCCATCGAGGAAGGCGTGCCCGGCGTCGAGACCGTGGGGCCCAAGATCCTCATCAACCCCTATCGGATCGCCGCGGGGACCAGACGGACCGATGGGACCCTCTTGGGTGTCTCTGCGCGGCACGCGAAACTTGTCAGCCTGCCCGTCAGCGAGGGACGGTTTCTCGACGAAACAGATGAGAGAACCTACGCCCAGGTTTGCGTGATCGGGCCCGGAATCAAACGGGACCTCTTTGGTTTCGAACCGGCCCTCGCCCGCCCTCTCAAGGTCAATGACGTGTGGCTCACGGTCGTCGGGGTGCTGCGGCCGATCGGTGAGATGTCCTCGGCAACCGGAGGCGCTGCCGCGGATACGGCCGGCAGCAGCGCGCAAGAAATCTACACTCCTTACACGACGGCACTCCGAAAGTTCGACCGGGAGCCCCTGGAGTCACCCCTCCATGAACTCGTTGTCCATCTGGAGCCGGGGGCCTCGCCGCAGAAGGCCGCCAGCAGCATCACACGCCTGCTCGACCGGCTCCACGGCGGCGCCAAGGACTTTGAACTCGTCATTCCCGGCGCCCTCCTCGAACAGAGCCGTAAAACACAGCGCCTCTTCAGCATCGTGATGGGGTGCATCGCCGGGATCTCCCTTCTGGTGGGTGGTATCGGCATCATGAACATCATGCTGGCGAGTGTTCTCGAGAGAACCCGGGAGATCGGCATTCGCCGGGCTATCGGGGCCAGACGTCGCGACATACACTTTCAGTTTGTCGTTGAGGCGTTTGCCTTGAGTTTCGTGGGTGGAATCTGCGGAATCGGGTTTGGTATTACGATCGCCGAGATCGTTGCGGCTTCCGCTGGCTGGCCAACGGTGGTCACCCTGTGGTCTCTACTGGTTTCGACGGGAGTTTCGGCCACGGTCGGGCTCCTGGCCGGGATGTACCCCGCCGGGCGCGCGGCCGCCCTCGACCCGATCGAGGCTCTGCGTTACGAATAAAGGTCTGAAAAGGAGACTCATGTCTGGTCTCGAGTTGTTCCAGGTCGATGACGACGGGCTCTTGTTCATTTCTCCCGCCATCTCGGACTGGTCCGAGGTTTCGGAAAATGGGATCGAGGTGGTCATTGACCTCGAGGGGGGACTCGATATTGGGGTCCCCACGATTCCCAACGAAGTTCTCTATGTCTACTTCCCCATTCGCGACAGCGCTCCCCCTGACGCTGCTCGTCTCGATGCGATCGCAACGATGGGAGCCCTCCTTGTCCGGTCCGGACAGAAAGTTCTCTCTCACTGCGGCATGGGATTCAACCGGTCAGCCCTGATGGCGGGGATGATCCTCGTCAAACTCGGAATGAAAGGCCCGGAGGCCGTAGAGCGGCTCCAGCAACGCCGGTCGGGAGCCCTCTTCAACGAGGAATTCGCCGCTTATTTGACTGCTCTTGACGGCTGTCAACTCCCGCCGGGGTACCAGCACACATGACACTCGGGGAGAGATCTGCCCCATTCGCGGCCGTTCCTGTCCGAACCGGCAGATTTCTCCCCAATCACGAGGTCTCGCCGTCCCTGGCTAACTCCTCGGAGGAACTCCTCTCGCGGTCTTTCGACGAGGCTCTCACTGAACCAGGGTTCTCGTGGAATGGCCGGGTTAAGTTCGTCTTCTCGCGATCCGCCGTGGCCGCCGAACTGGAGAGGCCCGAGGATCCTGGCCGCTACCTCACGCTCCTTTTTGGGCCGCAAGGAGTGGTCCCGATGGGAATCGTTCTGTTTCCCGGAGTGAACCACGTCAAGTTGGGCGAGGCCGTATCCATCGAGAAGGCCGTTCTTTATTGCGCCGGCCTTCCTCCAGTCTGGCTCAGGGGACCAGGCGCGTGTTTACGCCTTGCGGCGCGACACGCGACTACCGGGGAGGCCCTTCTCCAGCACCTTCTGGCGCTGGGAGAGATGGCTACTTGTTCGGGCTTTGCAACGGGCAGATTCTGGCCCAGTCCTGAAGCGGAGTCTTGTCTGATAAACCGTCTTGCCAAGAGCCTTGTCGAGATCGTGGGGCATTTGAGCTACGCTTCTGAAGTGACGGGGCCGCGCTCCAGATGTCTCACCCTCGAGGCGGCTGTGTCGCGGCTTGGTGGACTCGGTCCCGGACTCACTCCGAGTGGAGACGACATGCTGACGGGAGTTCTTGCGGAGGCCATCGTCCTTGCTGGTGCCGGGTTACTCAAAGAGGAGTCTCTTCACGGACTGCGAGCAGCAATCGCTCTTCTCGGGGAGACGACTCCGATAGCGCTCGGGATGCGCAAACACGCCCTCCGAGGGGTGTTTCTCGCTCCCTTGAGAGAATTCGTCGAAGCCCTTGGAGACAAGAGAGTCTCTCCCGCGAAGGTTCGTGAAATCGCACGAGAGTTGACGACCCACGGCGAACAGTCGGGCCAGGACATGCTGACAGGTGTGACGGCCCTCGCCTGGACCGTTGCAAGAAGGGAAGGCGCACCATGAATGTCTTGGTGACCGTACAGAAAGGTTCCTACCACGACTCTGCCCGGCTCATGGCAATCGCGCGTCAGATGAAATCCCTTTCGGGAATCATCGAGGCGGTTGTGATGATGGGAACCGAAGCCAATCGAAGCCTCCTCGAGGAAGCTGGGTTTGAGGATCCGGCAATCAGAGCGGCCTCCCCGCTCGACATGATCGTCGCTCTCAAGGGAGAGGGTCCACAACAGCTCGAAGAGGCCATGAGGAGCTTGAAGACGCTTCTCGAGGGACCCACCGAGGCCCGCAGGAAGGAAGGGGGGGGCTCACTGCGGTTCGGCGAGGCGCTGGCGCGCTTCCCCGCTGCGAATGTCGTCTCCATCGCCGTTCCGGGGCTTTACGCGGCTTTTCTTGCTCACAAGACCCTCGACGCCGGGCGAAACGTGTTTCTCTTCAGCGACAACGTCTTGCTCAAGGACGAAGTCGTGCTCAAGGAGAGGGCGCGGGAACTTGGCCTTTTGGTCATGGGGCCTGATTGCGGGACCGCCATTCTGGGAGGCGTGGGATTGGGATTTGCCAACCGTGTCCGGCGAGGTCCTGTCGGGATCGTTGGCGCTTCCGGAACCGGGATTCAGGAAATCTGTTCCCTCCTCGATCAGCATCAAACAGGCATCTCTCACGCGATCGGAACAGGGAGCCGTGATCTCTCCCAGGCCACAGGCGGGGCGATGACGGAAATGGGGCTCCGGCTCCTGGCCGGCGATACCGCCACCTCCGTCATCGTCGTCGTGGCCAAGCACCCTGAAGAATCAGTTGCCAGACGCCTCGAAAACATCATGCAGGAGACGGGGAAACCCGTTTTTGTCCGCTACCTGGGGATGAGCGCTCCCCCATCCCGGGGGGGGGTCAGATACGCCCGTTCTCTGGATGAAGCGGCTCTCTGGACGGTTTCCGCAGTGACAGGCCACGAAGTTCTCCCGGCCATCTCCGAAACACGAGACATCGAGGCCGGGGGGCGCCCGCCGGCGGGATCAGGCGCGCGGCTTGTGGGGCTCTTTGGCGGTGGCTCCCTCGCCTCGGAAGCCAAGTACTGTCTCGAGATGTCCGGAATTACGGCTGTCACACCGGAGGACCCGGTCTGGCCGGGGAAGCCCCTTCCCGCGGGCCACCTCGTCATCGACACGGGCGACGACTGTTACACGTCGGGGAAACCGCATCCGATGGTTGACCAGACGGTTCGCTGCGATCTGATTCGCACGATTGGAAGCGATGCTTCCGTTGGCATCTTGCTTCTGGATCTGGTCTTGGGAGATGGCTCTCATCCGGATCCAGCTCCAGAAATCGCCTCGGCGGTTTCCGACGCAAGGAAAAAGCGAACGGTCCCGCTCATCGCGATCTGTTCGGTAACAGGAACGGCCGCGGATCCCCAGGACACTGCGCGCCAGAAGAGCGCACTCACGGCAGCGGGTATTCATGTAGAGACATCGGCATTACGAGCGGCTCTCATGGCTGTTCAGTATTTGCCGCAAGATAGCTCAAGGAGGCGGTCATGAAACTTCCTGAGACCCTCCTGAAGTCCTCCATCGAGGTTATTCATGCCGGAATCGAGAGCGTGGCCGAGGCGCCCAGGCGCGCCGGGGCACGAGTCATCGAGACGCAGTTCCTCCCTCCGGCGGGCGGGGATGTAGCCCGGTTATCGATGCTGACACGCGTCAACACGGGAGCCAGGAAGGAAGAAATTGACGCCGCGAACGCTCGTGCCATCGGCCGGTTCCTGGCGAGCCGTCCCCACTTGGCTGGCATTGGTCTGGCGCGGGATGTCATTCCCGGGATGGAGGACGGCCTCTTTCTCCACGCGGGGCCGCCCGTCACGTGGGACAGGATGTGCGGTCCCATGAGGGGAGCCGTCATGGGCGGCATCCTGTACGAGAATCTTGCGCAAACACCCGAGGAAGCAGCTCGTCTGGCCGCACAAGGGCGGGTGCGCTTCGAGCCGTGTCATCACCACCAGACTGTCGGGCCGATGGCCGGTCTGGTCACCCCGTCCATGCCGGTCTGGATCGTCGAGGACCACGCCTCGGAAGGCAGAAGGACTTTCTCCACGCTCAACGAGGGGCTCGGGAAGGTTCTGCGGTACGGGGCTTATAGCGAGGAGGTTCTCTCTCGTCTGCGCTTCATGGCGAACGACTTGGCGCCTGTGCTCGCCGGGGCGCTTCGTGAGCGCGAGCCGATTGACCTGAGGCTTCTGATGGCGCAGGCCCTGCAGATGGGAGACGAAGGCCACAACCGGAACCGGGCCGGGACATCGTTGCTGTTCAGAGAACTCGCGCCTGCCATTGTCCGCACGTGCGAGGACCGTGAACGCGCGGCCCGCTGTCTCGAGTTCATCAACAAGAACGACCACTTCTTCCTCAATCTTTCGATGCCAATGGCAAAGTGCATGCTACTGGCGGCGGAGAACGAACCGTTGTCATCCCTGGTAACCGTCATGGCGCGCAACGGGACGGATTTTGGGATTCAGGTGGCCGCCATGCCTGGCCGGTGGTTCACGGGGCCTTCGCAATTGGTGAAGGGCCTCTACTTTCCGGGGTTTTCCGAGAAGGACGCAAACCCCGATATCGGCGACAGTGCCATCACGGAAACGGCCGGGATTGGCGGATTCGCAATGGCTGCGGCCCCAGCCATCGTGCAATTCATCGGTGGCGAGGCAGAGGACGCGCTCGAAACGACGCGGCGCATGAGATCGATCACGGTGACGCGCAATTCTAGCTGGGCCATCCCCGCCTTGAGCTTTTCTGGGACGCCCACGGGTATTGATATCAGACTCGTCGAAGAACTGAACTTATTGCCAGTCATCAACACGGGCATCGCACACAAGGACCCGGGTGTCGGACAAGTGGGAGCAGGCCTCGTGGCTCCCCCGTGGGAGTGCTTTCACCAGGCGCTCGCGGCATTCGACCGCGCGGTCCAAGAAGACGTCTGAAGGGAGAAGACAATGTTACCTATCGAGCTTTCTATCCCACTGGGAATTGGCACGCCAGCATGGCCCACGTACGAGCCGCTTCAAATGAAGTACTTCAAACGGCTTGCGCCCAACGGAGCCAACGGACAGCTCCTCACTCATTCAAACCATCTGGGTACGCATCTCGATGGGGAGATTCATTTCTACGGTCCAGGCAAGGACATTGCCAGCCTGACGCTCGACTTCCTCATGCACGAAGGCGTCATCGTCGATCTCTCTGACGCAGCTTCCGACTACGATGTCTACACGTCCAAGATGGTGGAGGACCGCGTTGAGGTCAAGGAAGGCGATATCCTGATCATCCACACCGGGTACCACCATTACGGCTGGGACCAGCCGGCGGCGGACGAGGTGCGTTACATGGTGAAGCATCCAGGCCCGGACCGCGAGTTTGCCCAGTGGTGCCTCAAGAAGAAGATCCGCTGGATCGGCGTGGACTGCGGGAGCGCGGATCATCCAATGAACACGATTGTCCGCACCTGGATGCCGAGGCAAGCAAAGGAAGCCGATGCGCACTTCCGGGCCAAGTACGGTATGCCGCTCGAGGAGTTCTACGACGACAGCAAATACCAGCTGATGCACCTGGAGCTTTTCAACCATGGAGTCATCCACGCGGAGTGTCTCGGTGGAGACATCGATCTCCTTCTGAACCGCCGTGCGGTCATTGGCGCCTTTCCCTGGCGGCTCGTCGATGGTGAAAGCTGCATTAGCCGGATTCTGGCGTTTGTGGACGAGGGCACGCATGCCGAACTCATGGCAAAGAAAGCGAAGGCGAAACTGACGAAGTTCGGCGACATTTCTGGCGTGGACAACCCCTGGCTTCATGAAGAAGCGCGCACGCTGAAGTAATTCCAGTTCGCTGTCAGGGTGAGACTAACGAGGGGCGCGCCGTGTGTGCGCCCCAACCCGCTCCACATTTCGAAGCACTTCGCGATCGTTTGCATCCTTTCTTTTCCTTCCCCATCTCTTCGGAGCTATGGTGCCGCGAACGTCTAATGATTTGTCCCTCCGATGACAATACAGGGCGACTGGGGTGCCGTTTCTTCACCCGGATGCAGGTTGTTCGTAGAGGATGTGAGGGTGGCCACGTTCCGTCCCATGTCTCTAAAAGGCCTCAGGGAGAGGGCAGCGGGAAGCGCGGGTGAGGGCCCGCTCGCCTTCACGATGGCCTCCAGCACACCCTCGAAATCCTCCAAGACCTCCCGGTTCCAGAACCGCAACATCCTGATCCCATGGGCGCCCAGGAACGCCGTCCTCTCCGCATCGTGGGCCATGCTTTCGAGTTCGGCGTGTAAAGAACCGTCGAGTTCGATCCCGAGACGCTTCTCATGGCAGTAGAAGTCGAGGACGAACTGGTGGAAAGGAAACTGCCGCATGGGCGCGGTCACACAATACTCTTTCCTGTCACGCCCTGTGCGGAGCGGGGAGCCCTCATCCGCCGCTCACGCGTGAGGGAGAATGGCATTCCCTCCCTTCTCCCTTAGTTCTACTTTGTCAGATTTAAGTATCTGATTTTGAATGCTTTCGTGGTATCATGAT
>JADHED010000078.1_pt1 | contig 136233 bp, 117 predicted proteins | sample 8952041 | NCBI WGS metagenome assembly JADHED01 (sample SAMN16124423, study PRJNA663239) | bioreactor sludge metagenome | isolation source: sludge (control) | place: India:Bengaluru | collected 2018-09-08 | reverse complement strand
CCGCTTCGAGCGGCTCACGAATGAAAGCCCCCGGCTCTGCCGGGGGATGGTTACTTATTTGCGAAAACTAAATTTGAAAAATTCAATAAACTTTTACTCAGATTATCTCTTGGTGGACTGGGTGTATTAAATTATAAAACATCTGTAGTTAGTGGCGAGCAGGCATTCCTTAAAAAATATCTTCACAACAAAAAAGGCACCTTGATCGACGCAGGTGCGAATTGCGGAAATTATACAAAAGAAGCAGTCAAAATAAATCCAGCAATAAGAGTTTATGCATTCGAGCCACATCCAAAAACTTATTATAAATTGCGTGATAATTTGGCTGGCTACCAAAATATTTTTCTGATTAACAAAGGGCTATCAAGTGTTAGTGGAGTCTTAAAGCTCTATGATTACCCTGACAAAGATGGATCCTCTCATGCATCATTATTCGAAGATGTCATCACTGAAATTCACGGTTCAGCGTCAGCGATTGCTCATGAAGTTGAATTAACTACGATTGATGAATTTGTAGATATCGAAGAAATTACTGAAATTATCCTTCTCAAAATTGATACAGAAGGCAATGAGCTTGAAGTTTTAAAGGGGGGAGTAAATACATTGTCCGCAGGAAAAATCAAAGCCATTCATTTCGAATTTAACGAAATGAATATTGCATCCAGGGTATTTTTCAAAGATTTTTGGAATATGCTTGAAAGATACAGATTTTATCGCTTATTGCCTAATGGTATGCTAGAAATAAAGAATTACAACCCTCTAAGCTGCGAGATATTCGCTTACCAGAACATAGTAGCAATTTTGAAAGAATGATTTTCACTCTGTATTGGATTACCTAAGGCGTTTAAATTTATTCCCAACTCTTGATCTTCCAATAATATCAGATTTCCTCAGCCAATCTACGCCGTGGTCACGCTGTATGGCCATCAACTATTTAGATGCACGGCTGCAGCGTGATTAGATATGCACCAAACACCCATCGCCTACATCGTCTTCAACCGCCCACAGCACACCGCTCAGACCTTCGCGGTGCTGCGTGAGCAGTGCCCATCGCAGCTCTTTATCATCGCCGATGGCCCGCGCCCAGGGCATCCGACTGACGCCGAGCGGTGCGCGGCGGTGCGCGCCATTGTCGAGCAGATCGACTGGCCCTGCGAGGTGCATCGCAACTACGCCGAGTCGAATTTGGGTTTGAAGCGGCGCGTGAGCAGCGGGCTGGATTGGGTGTTCGGGCAGGTCGAACGTGCCATCGTGCTGGAAGACGATTGCGTCGCGCACCCAGACTTCTTCAGCTTCTGCGATGCGCTGTTGGAGCGATATGCCGAGGATGAGCGCGTCGCGGTGGTGACCGGCAACAACTTCCAGAACGGCCACCGTCGCGGGGAAGCGTCCTACTACTTCTCCAAATACAACCACTGCTGGGGCTGGGCAACCTGGGGCCGCGCCTGGCGACACTATCATGGCGATCTGCCGTTCTGGCCCGAGTGGCGCGCGTCTGACGCCTGGGTGCGACAGACGCCGGACAAAGTCGAGCGTGCTTACTGGCAGCGCATCTTCGATTGCGCGCGCGCGGGCCAGATCGACTCCTGGGCCTATCCCTGGACTGCTTGTGTCTGGTACCACGGTGGTCTGACCGTCACGCCGAACGTAAATCTAGTCAGCAACATCGGCTTTGGCGAGGACGCGACTCATACCACGTCCGCGAACAGCGCACTGGCAGACTTACCCGCGCATCCGCTCGGCGATGAACTGCGCCATCCGGCGCAGGTGGAACGTGACCAAGCGGCTGATCGCTATGTCTTCGATCACACCTTCGGCGGCCGCGGTCAACGCTTCCCCTGGTCACTGCTGCGCCTACCGCGCCGCGCCGGCGGCTTTGTGTATCGACGCCTGAAACGGAGCTTTGCCTGATGGCGGCCACCAACATCAACCTCGGCTGCGGCCCGGTCTTCGTCGACAGCCCAGACTGGATCAATCTGGCCTACACCCTCGGAACGCCACGCCTGTGCCGGGCCAACCTGATCGGCTGCCTGCCGGGGTGCCTTGCGCAATCGCCCGCGGAAGCTCTGGCAGCAAGCCTGGCTGGTTCCCCCCCTTGTTGCGTCCGCATGCGGAGGGCGCAATGACTGACCTGACGCCATGGATCCCCGCTGACGACCTGGTCCTGATCACGCCAGACGAGCAGCGCTGGCTAGACAAAACCTTCGAGCGTTTCGGCGGCTATCCGAGCCTGGAGGAAATCTGGGCGCTGATGGACGAAACCTGGCGTGAACTGCACTGCGACCACGAGGTGATGGATGCGCGCATCGGTGCCTTCTATGCCCACCCGGTCTGGCTGCTCAACGGCCTGTTCATCGAACAGCATGCGCTGAGCCTAGACAATCGTCAGCGCTTCACTGACTGGGTGGCGGCGCAGTCGCCCCGACGCGTCGCCGATTATGGCGGCGGCTACGGCGGGCTGGCGCGAATGATCGGCGCAGCCTGCCCCACGGCGGTGGTCGAAGTGATCGAACCGCACCCGCATCCGCTGGCCATCCAGCGTGCGCGCCGTTCACCAAACGTGCGTTACCGGCCGGCGCTGGATGGCGAGTACGACATCCTGATCGCGACCGACGTGTTCGAGCATGTCCCGGACCCGCTGGGTCTGGCGTGGGAATCAGCGGCGGCATTGCGTCCAGGCGGGCGCTACCTGATCGCCAATTGCTTCCAGCCGATGATTCTGTGTCACCTACCCCAGACCTTTCATTTCCGACACTCCTGGGATCGGGCGCTCCTAGCTCTGGGGCTGGAACCGGCGGAGCCAGTGGTCTACGGGCGGGCTTTTATTCGCCGTGGCGCTCTGGATCTCGAGGCGGCACGCCACGTCGAATACCGATCGCGATGGCTTTGGACGCTGACGCGGTATCTGCCTGGGCGCATTAGCAAGCCGCTGACGCAGGCACTGATCTGAACGACAAGCGACCGATCGCTCTGAAACCCGTATGCACGTCATCCAGCTCAACCACTCCGACATCAACGGCGGTGCCGCCCGCGCGGCCTACCGCATCCATCATTGCCTGCGCGCCGCGGGCATTGATTCAAGAATGTGGGTCAACAAGGCGCTGGCTGGCGACTGGACGGTGCAGGGGCCTTTGAGCAAAAGGGAGAAGTTCTCGGCGGCACTGCGCGGGCACATTGGTGGACAACTGCGACACCTGCCCAGAACCGGCAACCCCATCATCCATTCTCCGGCCATCCTGCCCTCGCGCTGGGTCAAGCGCCTCAAAGACAGTGACGCCGATATCGCCCACCTGCACTGGGTCGCAGACGAGATGCTCTCCATCGCCGATATCGGCCGCATCGAGATGCCAACTGTTTGGACGCTGCACGACATGTGGGCCTTCTGTGGTGCGGAGCATTACACCGACGACGATCGCTGGCGCGAGGGCTATCGCCGGGACAACCGCCCGGCGCACGAATCCGGCTTCGACCTCAACCGTTGGACCTGGCAGCGCAAGCGCAAACACTGGCGCCGGCCGATGCACATCGTCGCGCCGAGCCGCTGGCTGGCAGACTGCGTCCGCGAGAGTGCGCTGATGCGCGATTGGCCGGTGACGGTGGTGGCTAATCCCATCGACACCGAGCGCTGGCAGCCGCTGGAGCAGCGCCTGGCGCGCGAACTACTCGGCCTACCCGCCGATGTGCCACTGCTGCTGTTCGGCGCCATGGAAGGCGGGCAGGATCCGCGCAAGGGCTTCGACCTGTTGGCCGAAGCGCTTGAGCACCTGCGCAACGACCCCCACGCACGCGGCCTCGAACTCATCGTCTTCGGCCAACGCGCACCTCAGTCGCCGCCAGCCTTAGGCTTTCCCCTCCACTACACCGGCCATCTGCACGACGATCTCAGCCTGCGCGCGCTCTACAGCGCCGCCGATGCCCTGTCGGTCCCCTCGCGTCAGGACAATCTGCCCAATACCGGCGTCGAGGCTCACGCCTGCGGCACTCCTGTGATCGCCTTCGACATCGGCGGACTGCCAGACATCGTCGCCCATGAACACACTGGCTATCTCGCCAAGGCCTACGATACCCAGGACCTGGCGCGTGGCATCATTTGGGTGCTAGGCCAACGCGACGCGGGGCGGTTGGGCGAGCAGGCGCGGGAGCGGGCGGTGGAGCGATTCGCTTTTCCGGTAGTGGCCAAGCAATATCAGGAGATATATGCCCAAGCGTTGGGCTGCCATCCAAATTCCAACTGCGCTGGTACCAGTTGCCGCCAGCGATGATTTAGGTCACTTCCACTTGTTGGAACCGATCCGACGCGGTTGTGTGGCAACCCGCTTGCACAAGGATGGGCCAGTTGTTCCAGGGTCACCTGGTGGAGCCGCAGGTTCCAGTTGGCACCCTGGCTACGCACCACACGCCTATGGGGGTGGCAACGCCCGGAGGTTTAGGTTTGCGGGGTAAGGTAGCAAGTGCGGTAGCTTCTTGCTGCCACCGAATGGAGGATCATCTCATGCGTGTCGTGAAACTGTCCGCGTCACTCACCCCTGACGCCATCCGTTTGATCGATGCCTACCGCAGCGCCCATGCCATCAAGAGCCGGTCTCAGGTCATCGAGCAGGCCCTGCCGACCCAAACCGGCCTGCTGACGCGCTACCAGACGACCTTGGACAATGACCTGTACAAAGCCCTCAAGGCCCTGCGGGAGGCGCAAGCCTGGCGCCAGGCCCGGGCCGCGCTGGAGGCGAGCGCGGTACCGGCCACGTAATCACTCGGACCCCCTCTCCCCAACCCTCCCCCGCCAGGGGGGGATGGGTCAGGAGAATCAACCGCTTGTGCTTATCGTGCCAGACCAGGCGGAAGGGGGAGGTGAATGTTTGCCCGGCCGCCAGCGGTGAGGCTACTTGAGGGGGCGTTGGCGGGATCCTGATGAACCCTACGAACCCTCCCGCCCCTGCCTGACCAGGAGGGGGATGGTCTCGTCGAGATGGTGTCGGGCTTGGAAGCCCAGTTCCTGGCCAATCCTGGCCGCGGAATACCAGGCATTGCCGGTGAGCTTCTCCAGGGTAGCCATGGTCAGGGGTATGGCGCGGCCCGAGACCTTTTCGCCCAGGGTGCCGAGGGCGGCCAGGGCGCGGAGGACGACCAGGGGGATGCCCCAGGCGGGGACGCGCCAGCCCAGGGCCAGGCGGATGCGCTCGTAGAGCCAGCGGGTGGAATAGGGGGCGCCGTCGGTGACCAGATACAACCTCCCGGCGGCGCGCGGGTGCCAGGCGCCGAGCAGCGCGGCGCGGACCGCGTCCTGCACATGGATGGCGGAACGTCGGTTGACGTGGCGCGGCCAGGGCGGGAAGCGATGGCGGGCCACCGCGGCGATCATGCGCCCGAGGTTGCCCTGCCCGCCTTCCAGGCCGTAGACCATGGGCAGGCGCAGGACGCAGGCATGGACCCCTGGCGTCCCCCCCGCCGCCAGGATCTCGCCCTCGGCGGCCAGTTTCGCCCGGCCATAGAGGGTATCGGGAGCGGGGACGGTGTCCTCCGTCGCCGGCTGGCTACCCGCCCCCGCCGCGTCGCCCATGACCTTGACGCTGCTGAGATAGACCAGGCGCGGCACGCCGGCCGCGCGGGCGGCGGCGACCAGATGGCGGGTGCCCTCGGCACTGACGGCCCAGTGGGCGGGGGCCTGGTAGATGTCCGCCTCGTCCGGGGCCGGGGAGTAACTGGCGAGATGGAAGACCAGGGCGATACCCTCCAGGGCCGGCCCCAGGGTGGCGGGGTGTTCAAGATCCCCTTCCCGGCAGTCCACCGCCGCGCCCGGCCATAAGGTTCGCGCCCGCGCTGGCGCGCGGGTGAGGATGGCGACCCGGGCCTCGCGCGCCAGCAGGGCCTGGACCAGATAGCGGCCCAGCTTGCCGGTGGCGCCGGTCACCAACACCGGCAGGTGACGGTAGAAGTTGGCCAATGCATCCTCTTCCATGCCATCGCCCCCCGTGGATGCATCAACTCTCATGCCTTACTCCCCCTACCAGGCGCCGTGCTCCTTGGTGGAGCAGCAGGGCGCCGAAGTGCGCCCAGATCCCCGCCAGCACCAGCCAACTGAAGGGCAAGGGATACCGTCGGTATTGGAATTTGCGGAAGAAGCGCACCATGCCGCGGTGCTTGTGCCATTCCACCCGGAGCGGGCGGTCCGCGCTACACGCCCCCTGATGGTGTCGGGCCTCGGCGTCCGGGATCAGGTAGATGGGCCAGCCGGCCTGGCGAAAGCGCATGAACCAATCCAGGTCCTCGCAGTGCAGGAAGTAACCCTCATCCAGGGGGCCGACGTCCTCCAGGGCCTGACGCCGCACCAGCATCAGGGAGCCGGAGATCGCCTCCACCGCCTGGGGGACCGTGGGCAGGGGCTCGTCGTGCAGGTTGAGCCGTTTGGCGGCGACCCGCTCGGGCCAGAGCCGCTCCAGATGGAGAAACCGGACCAGGCCCACCCAGGGGTCCGGCAGGCGACGACGCGAGGCGCGTTGTTCGCTGCCATCCGGATCGCGGATGACGGCCCCGGCCATGCCGACCTCTGGATGCCGGTCCAAGAAGCCCAGCATCCGGGGCAGGGTGTCCAGCGCCACCAGGCAATCCGGGTTCAGGAACAGCAGGTAAGGTGCCCGGGCCAGGGGCAGGACCCGGTTGTGCCCGCCGGCGAAGCCGAGATTGGCCTGGTTACGCTGGATGCGCAGGCGCGGGTCCCGGCCATGACGGGCCTCCAGGTCGGCGAGGCTGGTATCCGTGGAGCCGTTGTCGCTGACGATCACCTCCAGGGCCAGGGGCGTGGCCAGCAGGGCGTCGACGCACGCCGTCAGCAAGGCCCCAGCGTTGAAGTTGACGATGAGGACGCTCAGGACGGGGCACGGCTGGCGGTCATCGGTGGTGACCGCCGAGGGTGAAGCAAGCGCCTCCCCCCGGGGGTCCACGGGCATGGCGCTCACCGCCGCCACTGAAGAGGGCTGATGCTCATAGGAGGGCCATTATAAGGACCGCGGAAGCCGGTTGGTGTAAGCTGACGGCAAGGGGAGGGACTAAAGGGGATAAAGTCCGCCCCCTCCCGCACCACACCTTGGAGGGATCAGAAAGATGATGAAACTGGGTGATCTGCTCGTCGCCGCCAAACTCGTCACCGCGGACCAGGTCACGGCGGCCCTGAACCTGCAACGGGTCAATGGCAAAAATCTGGGCGAGAATCTGGTGGCGGTGGGGGCCATCAGTCAGGGGGAGATCGATGACTTTCTGCATCGTATGCCCCGGGCGCCGCAAAACCTGGACGAAACCGGCCTGGATCTCCAGTTTCTGCTGAATCTGCTGCTCAAGCAGATTTACGTCGGGCGGCTGGAATTGGCCAGTCAGATCGCCGCCGCCATCAAGCTCCCCCCGCTCATCGTCCAGCAACTGATCGACTATGCGATCAAAAGACAGTTGCTCCGGGCGCTCGGTAGCCGCAGCCAGGATTCCTATTCCACCAGCTACGGGTTGACGGACGAGGGTATGCGCTGGGCGAAGGAGGCCCTGCAGCAGAGCCAGTACACGGGCCCGGCGCCGGTGACCCTGGAGGCCTTCGTGCATCAGGCCTCCCTGCAGAAGATCACCAACGTCATGGTGACCCTCGACAAGATTCGCCGGGCCTTCTCCGAGTTGACCATCCCGGATGACTTCATCGAGAAGATCGGACCGGCGCTGAATTCAGATCGGGCCATCCTACTCTATGGCCCGCCGGGCAATGGCAAGACCTCCATCGCCCTGAGTTTCGCCAATATCTTCAATGATCTGATTTTCATCCCCCACGCCGTCTTCATTGGCGAGCAGATCATGCGCGTCTTTGATTCCAGCCTGCACGTGCAACAGCGACCGGGCGAGAACGCGGAGTTCAACGACCTCCTGTCCCTGCCGCATGAGGAGTTGGACCATCGCTGGGTTCCCTGCCAGCGTCCCTTCGTGGTGACGGGTGGCGAACTGACCCTGGAGATGCTGGACCTGCGCTACGACCCCGTCACCAACTTCTATGAGGCACCCCTGCACGTCAAGGCCCTGGGCGGCTGTTTCGTGGTCGATGACTTTGGCCGCCAACTGGCCACGCCGATCAGCATCCTCAATCGCTGGATCGTCCCCCTGGAGCATCGGATCGATTATCTGAAGTTGCACACGGGGAAGAGCTTCCCCCTGCCCTTCGAGGAACTGGTCATCTTCTCCACCAACCTGAACCCCAAGGATCTGGTTGAGAACGCCTACATGCGGCGCCTGCCCTATAAGCTTTTCGTCGGTGCCCCGAGTATCGAGACTTTTCGCACCATCTTCGAGCGGGCCGCCCATGCCGCGGGCATGGAACTGACCGAGGCCATCTTTGACCACGTCGTCGAAAAGATCACCGTGGAGAAGGGCCTGACACTAGCCGGTTATCAACCTGGCTTCATCGTTGATCAGGTGGTCTCCACTTGCCGCTTCATGGGCGCCACGCCCCACATGGAGGATCGGTTTGTCGATTACGCCATTGATAATCTTGGCGTCTTGGAGATCTGATCACCCCTGATCGGCCGGCTCTCGCCAGGTCGCCTGGGTGGATTTGACGCCGGCCTCGACACCCAACAGGCGCTGGATGCGTTTGACGTAGGCCTGGGTCTCGGGATAGGGCGGTACGCCGCCGTGCCGGGCCACCGCCTGCTCGCCGGCGTTGTAGCCGGCCAGGGCCAGTTCCAAGTCGCCCTCGAAGTGATCCAGCAACCAGCGCAGGTAGGCCATGCCGCCCTTGAGGTTCTGCACTGGGTCCCAGACGTTGGTGACGCCGAAGCGGTCGGCCGTGGCGGGGATGAGTTGCATCAGACCCTGGGCATTCTTGGGGGAGCGCGCCTCGACATTGAAATTGGACTCGGTCTTGATGACCGCCAGGACCAGGTCGGGGTCGAGGCGATAGTCGGGGGCCAGGCGCTCGACCAGGGCGATGATGTCGGCGGCGCCGATATCCCGCAGGCGGGGTCCCTCGGCATCGGGGGTGGAGGACGGCTGAGCGGTCTCGGGCGCAGCCGGGGGGCGAAGATCGGCGATGCGCCGGGCGACCATGTCCGCGCGCATGACGCAGGGTGGCTCCGCTTCCAGGTCCAGCCCCTGGGCCTTCAGGCTCTCCAGTTGCTGGCTGGCGCGGGCATGACCCAGGCCGGCGGCGCTGTGGAACCAGGCGGCGGCGAGGACCTCGTCGCGCTTGCCCAGGCGCCCGCTGACATAGAGCCAGCCCAGGTGATACCGGGCCTCGGCATGGGCGAGTTGAGCCGCCGCGCAGTAGCGGTCGATGGCGCGATTCAGGTCCTGCGGGGCGCCGACGCCATTCTCGAAGCGCTGGCCGGCGGTCATCAACTCTTCCGGCGGGACCTTGGGGAGGGCCGGGCTGGTGGTGGCTGAGCCAGGAAGGGCTTCCGGCTCGCTGGATTCCAGCTTCTGAGTAGCATCCGTCACCTGGTCGGGCTCAGGGACCTGGGCCGCGGCGGGACTGGTGACGGTCGGCCCGAGCCGCGGGGCATCCTCAAACACCGGGGTATCTGCCCAAGCCCAGGAGGAGGTGACACCGGCACACGCCAACAGCAGTAAGGTGAGGGAAAAACGCGACGGGAGCGTATCAAGGCCTGGGGAAGGAATTTTTACGTTCATTCAGCCCTCGTCAGAATGTCCACCTTTCAGGAGTTCCCGGTCCGGCGATCGTGCCCGCGCCACGCCAGGGCGTCAGGCTGAAAATTAAGCACGCCAAGGTTTCGGTTGCCCTCATCCCGGCATTATCATTGTCCCTAAGCATTACGCATCTTCCACGATTATCAAGCTGTCGGCAGCGACGGATTGAGACCGGTGTAACCTGCCCGAGGAGGAGTCTGATCAGCCATGGCCGAAGAAAAACCGATCATAACCAAGAAGACCGCCACGAAGAAGGTGCCCGCCGCCGGCACGGCGTCCGGTGCCGCCAGCAAAAAGACTACGGGAACGGTATCGGGAACGGCGACGGGAACCCCCAGGGGAACGGCGAAGGCGGCCCAACCCGCCCCCGTGACCAAAAAGACCACGCCGGCCCGCAAGACCGTGGCGCGCCCGGCGGCCACCAAGGTGCCCGCCAGTCCGGTGCCGTCAGCCACCACCGCCGCCCCCGTGAGCCCCCCACCCGCGGCCACCCCCAAGTCATCCCCCCCGGTGAGCCCGCCACCCGCCGCCACCCGCAAGTCTCCCGCCTCCGCGGCGGACACGCGCCCCGTCCCTGCTCCGACCCCGGCCGCGACGACGCCGCCAACCATGCCGCCGGCCGCCACCGCGGCGCCGGCCCCTACCCGGATATCGGCCCCTGGCGCCTCGGCCGAGGCCGGCGCATCGACCCCCGCGGCCACCGCGCCGGCGGTTGCTCCAGCAACCGTGCCCGCGGACACTCCAGCGTCCGCACCCGAGGTGCGGCGGGGGACTGCATCCGCCGAAACGCCCGCGGCCAGCCCGGCGCAACCTCTGCCCAAGGCCCCGGCGCCAAGCTCAGTGACCCCATCCCCGGTCCCCAGCCGCCCCCGGCGGGTCAATCCCGCCGAGCGCGAGGCCATGATCCGCGAGGCCGCCTATTACCTCGCTGAAAAGCGCAACTTCGATCCGCGCTTCGACCAGGAGAACTGGCTGGAGGCCACTCGGGAGATCGATGCCCTGCTGGCCGAGCGCGGCCAGATCTGAGGGCATCCCGACGGGGACTGCCAGGTCAGCGGACGAGCTGTCATGGGTTCACGCTAGCCGTCGCGGGCCCGCGGGCTACCAGGGCACTTCATAGCCCCGTAAACCATAGAGCGGGATCGCGCTCGTGAGAGAAAGCCTATCCCCCCGTTGAGGCTAGCCCCTCAGGCCCCGTCAGCAAGGACGGCGGGCTGGAACAGGCGCCGGAAATTCTCCCCGGTGGCGGCGATGAGTTCCTCCCGGTCCAGATCGCGCAGTTGGGCGATACAGTCGGCGACATGGATGACGTGCCGGGGCTCGTTGGGGCGCCCGCGATGGGGGACCGGGGTGAGGTAGGGGCTGTCGGTCTCGATCAGCAGGCGGTCCAGGGGTACCTGGGCCGCCACCTGTCGCAGGTCGTCGGCGCCGGGGAAGGTGACGATCCCGGAAAAGCTGATGTAGAAGCCCAGGTCCAGGGCCTGCCGGGCCATGTCCCAGTCCTCGGTGAAGCAGTGTAGCACCCCGCCCACCGCTTGGGCGCCCTCCTCGCGCAGCAGGCGCAGGGTGTCGGCCCGGGCCTCCCGGGTGTGGATGATCAGCGGCTTGCCACAGGCGCGGGCGGCGGCGATGTGGTGGCGAAAGCGCTGGTGCTGCCAGGCCAGGTCGCCCTCGCTGCGGTAATAGTCCAGACCGGTCTCGCCGATGGCGACGTTGCGCGGGTCCGCCGCCAGCGCCACCAGTTCGTCCGGCTCCGGCTCCCGGCGGTTGACCTCGTTGGGGTGGACGCCGACCGAGACCGAGACCTGGGGGTAGGGGTCCACCAGGGCGCGCATCTTGGGGTAATGCTCCAGGTCGATGGCCACGCAGAGCAGGTGGCCCACCCCGCTGGCCAGGGTCGCGGTCATGAAGGCGTCGAAGTCCTTGTCATAGGCCTTGAGGCTGACGCGGTCGAGATGGCAATGGGAATCCACGAGCATGGCGTTTCTCTCTTTCACCTCTGAGGTTATGGTGCTACCTGGCGCGACGAGGGATGGCGCCGGTGGGCTCTCTGGCGGGGAATGACGGGGTGGAAGCGCCGCTACATGGTCAGGGTCGGCCGGTCCGACTCCAGCATCCCGGCCAGCAGGGTCTCGATCTTGCGCCGCGCCGCCCCCTTGTCCTGGGTGCCGAACTGGATGCCGATCCCGACGACGCGGCCTCCCTCGGCACCGGGCGGGGTGACCCAGACGACCTTGCCGGCGATGGGCAGGCTCTCGGGATCATCCAGGAGTTTGAGGACGAGGAAGATGTCGTCTCCCAACTCATAACGCCGGCTGTTGGCGATGAAGATGCCCCCATTCTGGATGAAGGGCATGTAGGCGGCATAGAGGGAGGCCTTGTCGGTAAAGGCGAAATTGAGGATGCGCGGGCGGCTTGCGGCGCTGACGGTGTCCATGGGGGCTGGGGTCCTCGCGGTTACCGGGCCTGACTAGAGGATAGGCGTGAGGCTGAGACTGGGGATGAGGACGAGGGTGGGCGGCCGACGCTTAACGCCGGGGGCGGGGCCGAGGTCAGACGGGCCCAGTCCAGCAGCCAGGTCTCGTAGAGCAGGAGGCGATTGAGGTTGCTGGTGTCACCGCCCCCCGCCTGCCAGATCCGGCGTAGCAGGCGGTGTCCCGCGGCGGGCGCCACCCGGGCGGCCAGGGTCGTCAGGGCCGCCTGCTTGTCGCTGTTGATCAGCCGGGGGGTGGTTGTTGCCTGGGCCTGTCCGGCCCCCATCGCTGCGGCCGGGACTTCGCACGAGACTTTGGCTGGGACCTTAGCGTGAAAGTCATGGGAATATCTTTCATTATCAGGGGTGTGGCTTGCCGCCTCATGCCAGTTAGCTTGAACTTCGGCAGGGACTCTGGCCGGCATTTCGGGAGGGACTTTGGCCAGCATTTCGGCCGGAATTTCGGCCGGGGCTGGCCCCCGCGCGCCGGCGAGGCGCAGCAGGTCACTGAGCCAGCCGCTCAGCCAGTCCAGCAGGAGGGCGGGGTCCGCCTCGTTCCAGGCGGCGGCCTCGGCCAGGGGATCGCGCTGGCCCTGGGCCACGGCGACGAAGCCCGCGAACAGCTTGTCTCGCACGGCCAGCCGCTCCTTGTCCGCCAGTTCCAGGGCGCGCAGGGGGGCGCCATGGGCCAGGTGCAGCAGGGTGGCGGCGTTCAGACCCCGAACCTGGGGGGTGAGCCAGGCCAGGGCCTCGGCCTCGGCGGGCAGGGCCAGGCGCAGGGCCTGGCAGCGGCTGCGAATGGTGGCGGTTAGGCGGCTGGGCTGCTCGCTGACCAGGCACATGAGGGTGCTGGGGGCCGGCTCCTCCAGGGTCTTGAGCAGGGCGTTGGCGGCGGAGACGTTCATGCGGTGGGCCGGGTCGATGAGGATCAGCTTCCAGCCGCCGCGGTGAGCGGTCAGGCCCTCCGTCCCCGCCAGGGCGCGGATGGCGTCGACCCGGATCTCCCCGGACTTGGTCTCCTCGTCGGGTCCCACCCGGACCAGGTCGGGATGGGTGCCGGCGGCCAGCAGGAGGCAGTCCGGACACTGGCCACAGGCAAAGCCCCGGGCATCCGTCCGGGGACAGAGCAGCGACCGGGCCAGGGCCTCCACCAGCAGCCGCTTGCCGACCCCCAGGGGGCCGGTGAGCAGCAAGGCATGCGGGAAGCGGTTGGCCCGCCGGGCCCCTTGCAAGGCCGACCAGGGCGAAAGGAGCCAGGGAGGGAGGCTCGGTGTCGCGGGGGAGGCTGGGGCGGCGGTCATGGCCCGGGGATCTGCCCTGGAGTGGCGACAAACCGTATGTGATGTTCGGTATCTCCCGGAGTGCCAGCATTCATGAGGGCTCTCTCACGCCCTTGATGATGATGGACGGAGACAGCCACCGAGGAATTGCCAGGGGACATGCGTCAGGGACTCCGGCTTGGGTCCGCGAAGGCGCGAATGACGGCGACAACGGCCTGAGTGACCGCCTCCAGGGGGGCGCTGGCATCGATGAGGCGCATCCTGGCGGGTTCGGCCCGGGCGCGGGCCAGGTAGGTGGCGCGGGCACCCTCGAAGAAACGGAGGGTTTCGCCCTCGAAGCGATCCGGGGCCGACCGGCGGCCGGCGCGGGCCAGGCCCAGGTCCACCGGCAGGTCGAAGACCAGGGTCAGGTCGGGGCGCAGGTCGCCCTGGACGAAGGTCTCCAGCAGACCGATCCGTACCGGGTCCAGGCCCCGCCCACCCCCCTGATAGGCATGGGTGGCGTCGGTAAAGCGATCGCAGACCACCCAGTCCCCCCGCGCCAGGGCCGGGCGGATGGTCTTGGCCAGGTGCTCGGCCCGGGCGGCGAAGACCAGCAGCAGTTCGGCATCCGCGGTCATGCCCTGGTTGGCGGGATCGAGCAGGACCTGACGCACCCGCTCGGCGATGGGGGCGCCGCCGGGTTCACGGGTGAGGACCACCTGGTGGCCCATGGCCTCCAGGGTGGCGCGGATCGTCGCCATCTGGCTCGATTTACCGGCGCCCTCGATCCCCTCCAGGGTAATGAAACGGCCCGGTGTCGGGCGGCCCGCGGTCATGGATCGAAGGCCTCCTGCGGCGACGAGGTGAAAAGCGATGGTGTCGATTGAGGCCCCGTACCGGCGGGTAAGGGACCAGGGGCTGGCAGCGTTGATCCCGAGGGCCCAATGGGAGACTCAGCCGCCGTGGATGAAGACGACGAATAAGGCGACACAATACCTGATGTTGGCTGATGTTGCGGCCGCGACCCTGACTGCACCGTCGGCTGGGTCTGGATCTGGGGTTGGAGCTGAGTCCCTGACTGGGGTGGCTGGGCGCGCCCACCCAATTGATAGCGACGCACGGCCTGGTTGTGCTCGTCCAGGGTGGCGGAGAACCAATGGCCACCGTCACCTTTGGCGACGAAGAAGAGGCTGTCACCCGGGGCGGGGTGGAGGGCGGCGCGCAGGGCGGCCCGGCCCGGCAGGGCGATGGGCGTCGGCGGCAGGCCGGCGCGAGTGTAGGTGTTGTAGGGCGTGTCCCGCAGCAGATCGGCGCGGCGCAGATCGCCATCGAAGGCCGCGCCGAGGCCGAAGATGACCGTGGGGTCGGTCTGCAGGCGCATGCCCAGTTGCAGGCGGCGGATGAAGACCCCGGCGATGGCCGGCCGCTCGCTGGCCAGGCCGGTCTCCTTCTCGATGATGGAGGCCAGGATCAGGGCCTGTTCCGGGTCCCGCAGGGGCAGGCCGGGGGCCCGGTCCCGCCATTCCTCCGCCAGCACCTGATCCATGGCCAGGGCGGCGCGCTTGAGGAGATCCAGGTCGCTGGTGCCCTTGGTGAAGCGATAGGTATCGGGGAAGAAGCGCCCCTCCGGACTCTGGCCGGGCCGGCCCAGGGCGGCCATCAGGGTCTCCGGGGTCACCCCTTCCAGTTTATGGACCAGGCGGTCGTCCCGGGCCAGGGCGGCGAGGAGTTGGGCGGCGGTCCAGCCCTCGATGAGGGTGATGGCGCGCTGGTGGACCTGATTTCTCACCAGTTTGTCGAGGAGGGCGACGGGGGTGGTGTTTGGGGGGATGGCGTATTCCCCGGCCTTGATCCGCGCCGCCTGGCCGCTCAGGTGGGCGAGGGCGAGAAAGAACCAGGGATGGTCCAGCACCCCCAGGGCCGTCAGTTCCCGGGCGAGGGCGCGCAGGGACATGCCGGTGGGGATATCGAAGAGGAAGGGTTCCCCCGCCGTGGGCGGCGGGGACAGGGGTTGGGTCTTGAAGGCCTCGTAGCGCTGCCAGAGGATCAGGCCCGCGAGGCCCAGGGCCAGAGCCAGCGCTAGAGCCAGGACCAACCAGTAAAGCCCGCGCCGCGAGGCCCGCGGGGGGACCAAGCCGGAGGTGGCGGTGGCCTGGGCCTCAGATGCGCCGGAAGACGAGGGAGCCGTTGGTGCCGCCGAAGCCGAAGGAGTTGCTGACCGCCACATCGATCTTCATCGGCCGGGCGACGTTGGGGACATAGTCCAGGTCACAGTCCGGATCGGGGGTGTCGTAATTGATGGTGGGCGGGGCCACCTGGTCGCGCATGGCGAGCAGGGTGAAGATGGCCTCGGCCCCCCCGGCGGCGCCGAGCATGTGGCCGGTCATGGACTTGGTGGAGCTGACCGCCAGCTTGTAGGCATGGTCGCCGAAGGCGCGCTTGATGCCCTTGGTCTCGGCGATGTCCCCGGCGGGGGTCGAGGTGCCATGGGCGTTGATATAGTCCACCTCCTCGAAATGGATGCCGGCCATCCGCAGGGCCAGGCGCATGCACTCAGCGGCGCCCTCGCCATCCTCCGAGGGGGCGGTCATGTGATAGGCGTCGGAGTTCATGCCAAAGCCGACCAGCTCCGCGTAGATCTGGGCCCCGCGGGCCTTGGCCATCTCGTATTCCTCCAGCAGGATGACCCCGGCGCCGTCGCTGAGGACGAAGCCGTCCCGATCCTTGTCGAAGGGCCGGCTGGCCCGCTGCGGATCATCGTTGCGGGTGGAGAGGGCCTTGGCGGCGGCGAAGCCCCCGAGGCCGACCGGGGTGGTAGCCATCTCGGCGCCGCCGGCGAGCATGGCGTCGACCATGCCATGGCGGATCATCAGGGCCGCCTCGCCGATGTTGTGGGTGCCGGTGCTGCAGGCGGAGACGATGGAGTAATTGGGGCCCTTGAGGCCGTATTTGATCGACAGGTCCCCGGCGACCATGTTGACGATGTTGGCCGGGACGAAGAAGGGCGAGATCTTGCGCGGCCCGCCGCTCAGATAGGCGGCGTAGCTGTTCTCGATGCCCGCGATGCCGCCAATGCCGGAACCGACGGCGACGCCGATGCGGTGACGGTTGGCGTCCGTGACCTCAAGGCCCGCATCTTCCATGGCCTGGGTTCCGGCGCCGATGCCGTAATGGATGAATTTATCCATCTTCTTGACATCTTTCTTGGCGACGTACAGCTCGGGATCGAAGCCGTAGATAGGCCCGCCAAACCGGGTGGTGAAGGGCGCGATCTCAAAGTGGGTGATGGGCTGGATGCCGCTGCGGCCGGCCAGGATGTTGTCCCACCCGCTCCTGGTATCCAGACCCACCGGAGCGACAAGGCCGACGCCGGTGACCACGACCCTTCTAATCGACATGGAGTTTCCCCTCGAACCTACCCTGGAGGTTGATCTGAAGCCCGGATGGGGGCCGCGTCCCGTTGACGCCGCCACCCGCCCCGGAGGACGCGAGGGTCCTGATCAAGCCTGATGCGCGTTGATGTAATCGATGGCCTGCTTGACGGTGGTGATCTTCTCGGCATCCTCGTCGGGGATTTCGGTCTCGAACTCCTCTTCCAGGGCCATCACCAGCTCGACGGTATCCAGCGAATCGGCGCCGAGGTCGTCGACGAAAGAGGCCTCGAGGGTCACCTCCTCCTCCTTGACGCCTAGCTGATCCACCACGATCTTCCGTACCCGTTCTTCAACGCTGCTCATTGTTTTTGACCCTCACAGAGTTACATAGATGGCCCCAGACGGGGCGGCGCCTATTCTAGGCGGATTCGTTGTCAGAGGAAAGGCACGCCACCCGGGGCAGGCCCGGTGGCGATTCACGCCATCCACATGCCACCGTTGACGTGGATGGTTTCGCCGGTGATGTAGGCCGCCGCGGGCGAGGCGAGGAAGGCCACCGTCGCGGCCACCTCCTCCACCTTCCCCCAGCGCCCCAGGGGGATGCCGGCCAGGATCTGGCGCTGCTGGGCCTCCTCCAGTGCGCGGGTCATGTCGGTGTCGATCAGCCCCGGCGCCACGCAGTTGACGGTGATGCCCCGGGAGCCGACCTCCCGCGCCAGGGACTTGCTGAAGCCGATCATGCCGGCCTTGGCCGCGGCGTAATTGGCCTGACCGGCATTGCCCATCACCGCCACCACCGAGGCGATGTTGATGATGCGCCCCTTGCGGGCCTTGGTCATGGGCCGCAGACAGGCCTTGGACATGCGGTAGACGGAGCCGAGATTGGTGTCGATGATGCTTTGCCAGTCGCCATCCTTCATGCGCATCAGCAGGCTGTCGCGGGTGATGCCGGCGTTGTTGACCAGGATGGAGGGGGCGCCCAGGTCCGTGGTCAGGCGCTCCATGAGGCTCTCCACGGATTGGGGATCGGCCACGTCCAGGACCAGCCCCGCCCCCTGGACCCCGCGCGCGGTCAGGTAGTCGCTGATGCGCTCGGCGCCGGCCTCCGTGGTGGCGGTACCGGCGACCACGGCCCCGGCCTGGCCCAGGGCCAGGGCGATGGCCTGACCGATGCCCCGGGAGGCCCCGGTGACGAGGGCGATCTCCCCGCTCAGGGGTAGGACTTGAGCTTGGGTTGGGAGTTGGGTTTGCTGCTCAGACATCTTGCGTGGCCTCCAGCGCCGCGGTCAGGCCCTTGGGATCGAACATCGCCAGGCCCTCCAGCCGCTCATCGATGCGTTTGGTGAGACCGGCCAGCACCTTGCCGGGGCCGGCCTCGATCACCAGGCTGACGCCCCCGTCCGCCAGGCGACGCACCGTCTCCACCCAGCGCACCGGGCTATGGAGCTGGCGCACCAGGCGCTCGCGGATGGCCTCCGGCTCCTGGGCGGTATCCACGGTGGCGTTGTGCAGCACGGGAATGCTGGGCGGAACGATGTCCACCGCGGCCAGGGCGACGGCCAGCCGCTCGGCGGCGGGGCGCATCAGGGCGCAGTGGGAGGGGACGCTCACCGGCAGTGACACGGCGCGCTTGGCGCCCCGGGCCTTGGCCGCGGCGATGCCCCGCTCCACCGCCGCCGCCTCGCCAGCGATGACCACCTGTCCAGGGGAGTTGAAGTTGACCGGGGCCAGGACCTGACCCTGGGCCGCCTCCGCGCAGGCGGCGGCGACCTGGTCATCCGCCAGACCGAGGATGGCGGCCATGGCGCCGGCCCCCGCCGGCACGGCCTCCTGCATGAAGCGGCCGCGCTGGGCCACCAGGGCCACGGCGTCGGCGAACCCCAGGGCCCCGGCGCAGACCAGGGCGGTGAATTCACCCAGGCTATGGCCCGCCAGCCAGTCGGGCCGGGTCCCGCCTTCCAGTTGCCAGACCCGCCAGACGGCGACCCCGGCGGTGAGCATGGCCGGTTGGGTGAGATCGGTCCGGTCGAGCAGATCCTTCGGGCCCTGGCTGACCAGGTCCCAGAGATTGGTGCCCAGGACCGCGGAGGCCTCGGCGAAGGTCTCCGGGACCAGGGGATAAGCCGCGGCCAGTTCGGCGAGCATGCCCACGGACTGGGAGCCTTGGCCGGGAAAGACGATCGCGATCTGCTTTCTCATCGGGACATCGGGATGGTCAATTCGGGTTGGGTTAAAGGGGCAAGGGCTAAAGAAGGGGATCACCGCCACTACCGGCCGGTGACGACGGTGGGCGGATGGGGGCCCCGCCAGGTAAAAAGCCAGTCAGTAGCGCACCAGGGCGGAGCCCCAGGTGAAGCCGCCGCCGAAGGCCTCCATGATCAGGGTCTCGCCGCGCTTGATGCGCCCGTCTCGGACGGCCGTATCCAGCGCAAGGGGGATCGAGGCGGCGGAGGTATTACCATGATCGCCCACGGTCACCACCACCTGCTCCATGGGCAGGTCCAGCTTGCGGGCCGTGGCCTGGATGATGCGGATGTTGGCCTGGTGGGGGACCAGCCAATCGATGGCGGACTTGTCCAGGCCATTGGCCTCCAGGGTCTCGTCGACGATGCGGCCCAGGGTGTTGACCGCCATGCGGAAGACCTCGTTGCCGCGCATCTCCAGATAGGGGTCGGCGTCGGCGTGGCTCCCGCCCACCCCCTTGGGCACCTGGAGCAGGTCCTTGTAGGCGCCATCGGCGCTGATGTGGGTGGAGATGATCCCCGGCTCCTCGCTGGCCCCCAGGACCACCGCCCCCGCCCCATCGGCGAAGAGGACGCAGGTGGAGCGGTCCTGCCAGTCCAGCAGGCGGGACATGGTGTCGGCCCCGATCACCAGGGCGCGCTTGGCGCTGCCGGTGCGGACGAACTTGTCGGCGATGCTGAGGGCGTAGACGAAGCCGGTGCACACCGCCTGGACGTCGAAGGCCGGGATGCCCTGAATCCCCAGGCGCGGCTGGATGATGCAGGCGGTGCTGGGAAAGATCTGGTCCGGGGTGGTGGTGGCGAGGACGATCAGGTCGATCTCGCCAGGTTCCACCCCGGCGGCGGCCAGGGCGGCCTGGGCGGCGGCCACCGCCAGATCGGAGCAGCTCTCGCCCTCGGAGACCATGTGGCGCTGGCGGATACCGGTGCGCTCGAAGATCCATTCGTCCGTGGTATCGATGATCTCCTCGAGGTCCTTGTTGGTGACGATCCGCTCGGGCAGATAACTGCCGGTGCCCAGGATGCGGGAATAGAATTTCACGGGGTCGCCCTCAGGCGTTCGGCATCCAGTTGGCCACCCACGCGGTGGGCGATGCGCTCGGGGATGTTGCAGTGGATTTCCTTCTCGGCGATGTGGATCGCGTTTTCGAAGGCCAGGACATCGGCCCCGCCATGGCTCTTGATGACGATGCCACGCAGACCCAGGAGGCTGGCGCCGTTGTAGCGCCGCGGGTCGAGGAAGCGACCGAAGCGCGTGAGGACCGGCCGGGCGGCGAGGGCCGATAGCTTGGTCAGCCAGTTGCGGCGGAAATTGACGGTGAGGAAGTGGCGCACCATCTTGGCCACGCCCTCGCTGGACTTGAGGGCCACGTTGCCGACGAAGCCATCGCTGACCACCACGTCGGCGCCGCCAAGGTAGATGGTGTCCCCTTCGACATAGCCGATGTAATTCAGGGAACTGCGGGCCAGCAACTCGTGGGCGCCCTTGACCTGCTCGTTGCCCTTGATCTCCTCGGCGCCGATGTTGAGGAGCCCAACCTTGGGCGCGCCGATCCCCGCCACCGCGGTCACCGTCTCGCTGCCCATGACGGCGAACTGGAAGAGGTGCTCCGCCGTGCAGTCGACATTGGCGCCCAGGTCCAGGATATGGGTGCTGCCGGTGATGGAGGGCACCGCGGTCATGATGGCGGGACGATCGATGTTGGGCAGGGTCTTGAGGACGAAGCGGGCCGTGGCCATCAGCGCCCCGGTGTTACCGGCGCTGACGCAGGCATGGGCCTGACCCTCCTTGACCAGATCGATGGCCACCCGCATGGAGGAGTCCTTCTTGAACCGCAGCGCCTTGGAGGGCAACTCGTCCATGGCCACGACCTGGGAGGCGTGGCGGATGGACAGCCGCGGCTCCAGGTCACCCCCAGGCAGTCCGCCCGTGGGCAGGTGGGCGCGGATGGCCTCTTCCAGGCCGACCAGGATGAGGCTCGTGTCCCGGGTGGCGCGGAGGAAGTTGATGGCCGCCGGGACCACCACCTCGGGGCCGTGATCCCCGCCCATGGCATCCAGGGCAATGGTCAGGCGATTGGACATGAGGCCTCCCGACATGACCCGGTCACCCTGTCAGCGCGGAGCGGGCGCGATCAGCCCTTGGTTTCGATCACCTTGCGGCCGCGGTAAAAGCCATCCGCGGAGACGTGATGCCGACGATGGACCTCGCCGCTCTGGCGCTCGACCGCCAGGGTCGGGCCGGTCAGGGCGTCGTGGGAGCGCCGCATGTCGCGCTTGGAAGAGGTCTTGCGATTTTGAGGAACAGCCATGGTTATCTCCTAGCATCGGGGACGACCGGAACCCTGAAGGGCCGGCAGCCGCGTTAAAACAGTCGTCATCGGCCCCGACGGCGGGTTGCCGGCGCGGCGGTTTCGGTTCAGCCCCCGTCCCGAGCCTGATCCGGGGCCTGATTCGGGGCGGGGTCTGGAGCGGTAGCGGATTCCCGCTCCAGCTCATGGATCGCTGCCCGCTTGAGCGCGCCCAGCACGGCGAAGGGGTTGGCGCCCTCCCCGGCCCGCCGCTCGTCGCTCACCGCGGTCCAGCGCCCGCCGCCCGCGGGACAGGCCCCCGGTTCATGGCGGGGGATCTGCGGCAGGGCCAGGAGCAGCTCATCCTCGATCAGGTCCGCCAGGCGCAAGGGTTCCTCGGGGACCAGCAGGGGATCGAGATCCTCCGGCAGCAACCCCGCCTCGTCGAGGCCGGACACCAGGACCAGGTCCAGGGTGGTCAGGACCGGGAATTCCAGCGCCTCCAGACAGCGTTGACAGGTCAAGATCAGCCGGGCCTCGATCTCGCCATCGAGCACCCCGCGCCCCTCCGGATCACGGGTGAAGGTCAGGCGGAACCTTGCCTCGCCGGTCGGCTCCCGGAGGGACTCCCGGAGCCTGGCCATCCGGGCCAGGGGCAGGCTGCCGCGAAACTCGGCCCCCGCCTCGACGGCGCGCCAGGGATCGATCAACTCGGGTAGCGGCGCAAACATAAGCGGAGTAGTTTAGGCAGCCCCCCGCCCCAGCGTCAAATCCGGATGCCATTTCGCGCTTGCGGGCGCGCGCTGGACTTGCCGGGCCGGGGCGCTTCCCTAACCCTGTCCACTCAATCCTGGGTATTTCGGAGCGGGTAGCGACTGACAGGGAAGCTATAAATACGTCCATGGAGATTTGACAACCGCATCCCCGCGATTGACACCCTCTCCAGCCTGCATCCGATCCTCCCTGGCCCACCCGGGAGGTGAACCCAAGGGATCTAGCCGGGCTAGGGCACCAGGGCCAGCAGGACGCCGGCGGCGACGGCGGAGCCAATGACCCCGGCGACGTTGGGCCCCATGGCGTGCATGAGCAGGAAGTTGTGGTGATCGACCTCCTGGCCCACCTTGTTGACCACCCGCGCCGCCATGGGCACGGCGGAGACCCCGGCGGCGCCGATGAGGGGATTGACCTGGCCACCGGTGAGGCGGTGCATGAGCTTGCCCATCAGCACCCCCGCCGCCGTACCGATGGCGAAGGCAAGGGCGCCCAGGACCAGGATGCCCAGGGTCTCCAGGGTCAGGAACTTGTCGGCGGAGAGCTTGGAGCCCACCGCCAGGCCGAGGAGCAGGGTGACGACGTTGATGATCTCGTTCTGGGCGGCGCGGCTGAGACGCTCCACCACCCCGGCCTCCCGCAGCAGGTTGCCAAGGGTGAGCATGCCAATGAGGGGCGCCGCCGAGGGCAGCAGCAGGGCGCAGAGGGCCAGGACCGCCAGGGGGAAGAGCAGCTTCTCCAGCCGCGACACCGGACGCAACTGGGCCATGACCACGGCGCGCTCCTCCCGGGTGGTGAGGGCGCGCATGATGGGCGGCTGGATGATCGGCACCAGGGCCATGTAGGAATAGGCTGCCACGGCGATGGCGCCGAGCAGGTCCGGGGCCAGGCGCGAGGCGAGGAAGATGGCGGTGGGCCCATCCGCCCCGCCGATGATGGCGATGGAGGCGGCCTCGCGCAGGGTGAAGTCGAAGCCCGGGAGGGCGTTGAGGGCCAGGGCGCCGATGAGGGTGGCGAAGATGCCGAACTGGGCCGCCGCCCCCAGGAGCAGGGTCGAGGGCCGGGCGATGAGGGCGCTGAAGTCGGTGAGGGCGCCCACGCCCATGAAGATCAGCAGGGGGAAGACCCCGGTCTCGATGCCGGCGGCGTAGATCAGGCCGATGAGGCCCTCCGGACCGCCGATCCCCGCCAGGGGGATGTTGCTCAGCAGGGCGCCAAAGCCGATGGGCACCAGGAGCAGGGGCTCGAACTTGCGGGCGATGGCCAGCCAGATGAGCAGGCCACCGACGCCCATCATCAGGGCCTGACCCCACTCCAGGTTGGCAATCCCCATGGATTGCCAGAGCTTGAGGAGTTCGTCCATGGCCTAGGCCAGCAGGATCAGGGCATCGCCGACCTGGACCCCTTCGCCCTCCTTGACGCAGACCGTCTGGACGGTCCCCGCCGCCGGGGCGCGGATCTCGGTCTCCATCTTCATGGCCTCCAGGATCAGGAGCACCTCGCCGGACTGGACGGCCTGGCCTGGCTTGACCTTGAGCCTGACGATATGTCCCGCCAGGGGGGATGGCACGGGGGTGCCGGCTGCCGGCCCGTGCGCACCGGGGGCACCGGACGGAGACGCAGCGGCGTGGGCCGAACCGCCGCCAGAGGGCGGGGCGGGATGACCCGGGAGATGCCCTGGCGTCAGCGACGCGGTCCCTCCCCCACTGGCGCTGACCTGGAGCGCGCCCTGGGGACTGACCAGGACATCATAGGCATGGCCATTGACCTCAATGCGGTAGGCCTCGGGCCTGCCCGGGACCGGGGTAGCGCCGGTGCTGCCCGCGCCGGCACCAGCACCGCCGCCACCAGTATCAGCAACAGCACCGGTGCCGGCCTCGGGTTTACCGCCCCCCGCCGCGACCGGCCCCGGTGGGACCACGGGCGCAGCGGCGGCCGCGCGCTCCAGCCAGGGCGGTGGCTCGAAGGCGGCGGGGTTGCCCCGGTTTTCCAGGAACTTGAGCCCGACCTGCGGAAAGAGGGCATAGATCAGGACGTCGTCCACCACCGCCGGGGCCAGGGTGATGCCCTTGTCCCTGGCCAGTCCCTCCAGTTCGGTGGTAAGACGGTCCATCTCCGGGCTCAGCTTATCCGCCGGCCGGCAGGTGATGGGCTCCTCGCCTTCCTGGAGCACCCGGGCCTGGAGCTCGGTGTTGACCGGGGCCGGGGTGGCACCGTACTCGCCGCGCAGGACGCCGGCGGTCTCCTTGGTGATGGTCTGGTACCGCTCCCCGGTCAGGACGTTGAGCACCGCCTGGGTGCCGACGATCTGGGAGGTGGGGGTGACCAGGGCGATATAGCCCAGGTCCTCCCGCACCCGGGGGATCTCCGCCAGGACCTCGTCGAAACGGGCGCTGGCCCCCTGCTCCTTGAGCTGGCTCTCCATATTGGTGAGCATGCCGCCGGGGACCTGGGCGACCAGGATGCGCGAGTCGATGCCCTTGAGGGAGCCCTCGAACTTGTCGTACTTCTTGCGCACCTCCCGGAAGTAGGCGGCGATGCCCTCCAGGCGCTTGAGGTCCAGCCCGGTATCCCGTGGCGTGCCCTGGAGGATGGCGACCACCGACTCGGTGGGTGAATGCCCGTAGGTCATGCTCATGGAGGAGATGGCGGTGTCGACCATGTCGATCCCCGCCTCCGCCGCCTTGAGGATGGCGGCGGTGCTCATGCCGGTGGTGGCGTGGCACTGCATGGCGATGGGTACGGCGCAGGACTCCTTGAGGCGGCTGACCAGTTCCTCGGCCACGTAGGGCTGCATCAGCCCGGCCATGTCCTTGATGCACAGGGAGTGGCTGCCCAGGTCCTCCAGGCGCCGGGCCATGTCCAGCCAGTACTGGAGGTCATGCACCGGGCTAACGGTATAGGACAGGGTCCCCTGGGCATGCTTGCCGCAGGCCAGGGTGGCGCTGATAGCCGCCCGGAAGTTCCGCAGGTCGTTCATGGCGTCGAAGATGCGGAAGACGTCCATGCCATTGTCCACCGCCCGCTCGACGAAACGCTGCACCACGTCGTCGGCATAGTGGCGGTAGCCGAGCAGGTTTTGGGCGCGCAGCAGCATCTGCTGCGGGGTGTTGGGCATGGCCGCCTTGAGCAGGCGCAGGCGCTCCCAGGGGTCCTCGCCCAGGTAGCGGATGCAGGCATCGAAGGTGGCTCCACCCCAGGTCTCCAGGGACCAGTAGCCGACGGCGTCCAGCTCCGCCGCGATGGGCAGCATGTCCTCGATGCGCATGCGCGTGGCCAGGAGGGACTGGTGGGCGTCGCGCAGGACGACATCGGTGATCCCCAGGGGGTTGCGCGGCGGCGTCGCGCCAGGCACGGCGGTGGGGGTGCCGGATTCAGCGCTGGGCGTGGCCGGAGCGCTTCCCGGATGGCTGGATGTTTTCATGCGCTTGCTCCAGAGGGGCGACGGTGGAGGGGGCTTGACGGCGGCCGGTTACCCGCCGGCTCCGGTCCGGGTTCATGCCAGCTTCGCGCCAGCTCCGTGGCGGATTCGGGCCGGGGGCGGAGCCCGCGGTCACGCGGACCGTCTCCTGCCGGGTCAATGGGGCGGATGGTCCCGGCGATAGCGGCTGACGGCGGCGGCGATGACCGCCAGCAGTTCCCCCGGGATCTCGGCGTTCACCCCCGCCCCGGATCGGCCCGGGCCCGGTCCCGCCCCGGTGGTGGGGGCGGGTGCCGGCGGCGGTTCGGGGGCCCAGCGTTGGATGGCCTGGGACAGGAGGCGCAGGATCCCCACCAGCAGGAGCAGGAAGAAGTAAACGATGCCCATGCCGATCACCATCAGGCGGACACCCTCCAGCAGCATTGCGGATACAGGCATGGGGCTAAAGCCTACTGGTTCGTGCTGGCTGACCCCGGAGGGGCGAAGTCCGGGGGCCGGGACCGATCACGCCACTATGCACCAACGCCATCCCTAGCGCTGGCCGCGGGGCCTCGGCGCTGGTGAAGAAAGGGGTATTTTCCACCGCCGGTGGCTTGCCATCTCTTTGTTGGTAAGGATCTACCGATTCCGTGTGAGAGGTTTTTTCACCGCATCTCAGGCATCGAAGGGATGGCGCTTGACGATGGTCTGGGCGCGGTCCGGGCCGGTGGAGACGATGTCGATGGGCAGCCCGGAGAGCTCCTCGATCTTGGCCAGATAGCGTTGGGCGTTGACCGGCAGTTCCCCGTAGGCAGTCACCCCGACCGTGGACTCGGACCAGCCCGGCAGCTCGATAAAGTGCGGGGTACAGCGCGCCAGTTCGTCGGCGCTGAGGGGCGGTGCCGTCAGCTCCCGGCCGTCCAGCTCATAGGCGGTGCAGATCCTCAGGGTTTCCAGGCCATCGAGCACGTCCAGCTTGGTGATGCAGATGCCGGTGATGCTGTTGATGTCGAAGGAGCGGTTGAGGGTGACCAGGTCCAGCCAGCCGCAGCGGCGCTTGCGGCCGGTGGTAGCGCCAAACTCGTGGCCCCTGGCGCTGAGGTGATCGCCGACGGCGTCGAAGAGCTCGGTCGGGAAGGGGCCGCCGCCGACGCGGGTGGTGTAGGCCTTGACGATCCCCAGAAAATAGTCGAGGTGGCGCGGACCCATGCCGCTGCCGCTCGCCGCCCCACCGCCGGTGGTGGTGGAGGAGGTGACGAAGGGATAGGTGCCGTGGTCGATATCGAGCAAGGCCCCCTGGGCGCCCTCGAAGAGGACATCGGCGCCGGCGCGGCGCAGGGCATGCAGTTCACCGGCGACGTCGGTGACCAGGGGGCGGATACGCTCCACCTGGGCCAGGAGTTGCTCCAGGACCTGCTTATAGTCCAGGGTCTCGGCCTTGAAGTAATGCTCCAGGGCGAAGTTGTGATAGTCCATGATGCCCCGCAGCTTGTCCGCCAGGCCGTCGGCGTCCAGGGCGTCGCCCAGGCGCAGGCCGCGTCGCGAGACCTTGTCCTCGTAGGCCGGGCCGATGCCGCGGCCGGTGGTGCCGATGGCCTTGCTGCCGCGGGCCTTCTCCCGGGCGTGGTCGAGGGCGACGTGATAGGGCAGGATGAGGGCGCAGGCGGCGCTGACGGCCAGGCGCTCGCTCACTGGCACCCCCTTGGCCTCCAGACGGTCGATCTCCTTGAGCAGGGCCTCGGGGGAGAGGACGACGCCGTTGCCGATCAGGCACTTGACGCCCGCACGCAGGATGCCGGAGGGGATCAGATGCAGAATGGTCTGCTCACCATCGACCACCAAGGTATGACCGGCATTGTGACCGCCCTGGAAACGCACCACGGCGGCGGCCCGATCCGTCAGCAGATCCACCACCTTGCCCTTGCCCTCGTCACCCCACTGGGTGCCGATCACCACGACATTCTTACCCATAGCTCACATCGCTCGTTGTTGTTGAGTGCCGCGCCGTGCGTGACGGTCCCGGCTCAGGCCAGGCGCCGCTGCCAGCGCCCCCCCTCGAAAACCAAGTGCTCGGCGCAGCCGGCCTCCCGGGCGCCCCCCGGCTGGCCGGGGAGTTCGCCGACCACCCGCAGGCCGGCCGCGCGCAGCCGCTCGACCTCGGCCACCAGGGCCGGGTCCGGCGACCAGGGGGCGAAGACCCCCGCGGGCGGCTGGTAACGGTCCGCCAGATCCCGAGCCTGGCCCTGGCGCAGCAGGCCCTTGAGGTCACTGCTGAAGCCCACGGCAGGACGGGCGCGACCGAAGACCTTGCCGATGTCGTCATAGCGCCCGCCGCGGGCGATCTCCTGGCCCCAGCCCGGGACGAAGGCGGCGAAGACCACGCCGGTCTTATAGTGATAGCCGCGCAGTTCGGCCAGGTCGAAGTGAACCGGGACCACCGGCAGCCAGGTGTTGAGGCCGTCCCGCAGCCGGGCGAGGTGATCCAGGGCCTCATGAACCTCGGCGTCGGCCGGGGCCAGGACCCGGGCGGCCCGCTCCAGGGCGTCGTCGCCATTCAGCTCCGCCAGGGCCAGCAGCATGTCCGCCACCGGGCCCCGCAGGCCCCAGGCGCCAATCAGCTCCGCCACCTCCGGGATGGCCTTGCGCTGCAAGGCCTCGAACAGGGTCTGTTCACGGTCAGGCGTCAGAGCGGCCTGGCGGGCCAGGCCACGATAGATGCCGACGTGCCCCAGGTCCAGGTAGGCATTGCCGATCCCGGCCCGCTCCAGGGTGAGGAGCACCAGGCGCAGGATCTCGAGTTCGCTGGCGACGCCGGAGTGGCCGTAGATCTCGGCGCCAACCTGAAGGGGGCTGCGGGTCCCGGCGAAACCATCGGATCGGGTGTGGAGGACGGTGCCCAGGTAACAGAGCCGGGTTGGCCCCTCGCGGCGCAACTGATGGGCATCCATGCGCGCCACCTGGGGTGTCATGTCGGCGCGGATACCCAGCAACCGGCCGCTCTCCTGGTCGGTCAGCTTGAAAGTCTGGAGGTCCAGGTCATGGCCGGTGCCGGTGAGCAACGACTCCAGATAGTCGATGAAGGGCGGCATCACCAGGTCGTAGCCCCAGGACTGGTACAGATCGAGCAGGTCGCGGCGCAACCATTCGATGATCCGGGCCTGGGACGGCAGGGCCTCCTCGATACCGGCCGGCAACAGCCAGCGTTCCTCTAACATCCGCGCCTCGATCAGTCCGGTCTCAGTTAACCAGGTACAGCAGGCCCACGCCCGCCAGCATGCTGATGAGACCCGCCACGCGCAGGGAGCCATCGTCCTGTTCGGCCATGGTCCGCCAGACGCGCCTGATCCCCGCCGGATTGAGAAAGGGCCAGATGCCCTCGATGACGAAGACCAGCGCCAGCGCTGCCCATAGGTCGTGCCACATAGCTAAGGACTCGCGCGGGCCCCAGTCAGCCCGCTCGGCAAAGGGTGCGATGATTACAGAAGGAGGCCTTCCTGTCCATGCTCAGGACAGGGGGCGAGATGGCGGTCGGGATGGGGCTCAGCAGAGGGCTTGCCAATCGGCCTGGACCAGGTTGCGGTCCTGACTGTCGAACACCAGGCCAAGCTCGAACAGGCCCCGGCCGGGCAGGCCGCGGTATTTGGCGCTGTAGTCCCGGGCGCGGATCTGGGCCAGGGCCGGGTTGGTGGCGGGGGGGGACGGCGAGCCATGGGGGGTGGTAGGTGACCCGGTCCTGGTCCCGCTCTCGCCTTCGGGCAGGGTTTGCCCCCGCGCCCCGCTCGCCGACCAACCGGGGCTGGTCCGCTGCCGCACCTTGATCTCAATGACGTAGATATAGTCGGCGAGCTTGACGGTCAGGTCCACCTGGCCGTGGTTGCTGACATCCTCGGGGATGATTTCGGCGTTGAGGCTGGCGAAGAAGGCGTAAAGGACGCTGGCGTAATAGCCCTCGGCCTCGGGCAGGTCGTTGTTCCGGAAATTTTGCCAGGGGATGCCGGCGAAGAGGCGGCGGATGGCGGTGATCAGGCCCGGGACGTCGCCCTGCGACAGGGGGGCGAAGAGTCCCTTCTGCCAGGTCAGCCGTTCGCTCGGCAGGCGCCCGGTATAGGCGTCGGCCAGTTGATTGGCTAGGGCCTGGCGCACCTCCTGGTTGGGGACACGCAGCACGAACAGGAGCTGGCCAAAGGGATTGCGGGTGTAGTCTATCGTCAGGTAACCGGCCTGAAACAGCAGGGTCACCGGGTCGATGCGCTCGATGTCGAAGGAGTCGAGGATCTCCTCGCTGGCCTCCACGCCTTCCAGGTCGGGCAGGAAGGCGCGTCGCCGCTTGAGCAGTTTGATCAGAAAGCTGGGGCTGCCGGTCTCAAACCAGTAGTTGCGGTATTGCTGATCCTCGCTGATGAAGAGGAGGATATCGAAGGGGTTGTAGACCGGCTCGCCCAGAAAGCCATAGCCGTTGTACCAGCGCTTGAGCTGGTCCCAGTCGACGCCGGCCAGGTGGGCGCCAAAGGTGGTCTCCAGGTCGGTCTGGGTGTAACCGCAGACGGTGGCGAAGCGGGAGGACAGGGTCAGATCTTTGAGCTGATTGATGCCTGAGAACAGGCTGACCTTGCTAAACTTGGTCACCCCCGTCATGAAGACGAACTGGAGGTGGGCGTCCTGGGCCTTCATGGCGGAGTAAAGGTTCTTAAGCCCCTCCCGCAATTCGGCGGCCCGTGCCGGCTGATCGATGTTGTCCAGGATGGGCTTGTCGTATTCGTCCACCAGGACGACGACGCGCTCGCCGCTGGCCTCGTGGGCACGAATGATGAGTTCCGCGAAACAGCCGGCAAGGCTTTTGGCCTCACAGGCCAGACCCAGGCGCCGCTCATTGAGGGCCAGCAGTTCACGGATAGCCTGATCGAGTTCCGCCCGGCTCTGAACCACCCCGCCGGCGAAGTCGAGCCGGATCACTGGGTGATGGCGGGTCCAGTCCCAGTGGTCGTGAATGGCCAGGCCCCGGAACAGCTCCTCACTGCCCTCGAACAACTCCTTGAGGGTGTCAAGAAACAGGCTCTTGCCGAAACGCCGCGGGCGTGACAGGAAGTAATACTTGCCCGCCTCGGCCATGGCCAGGGCATGGCTGGTTTTGTCGACATAGGTGTAGCCCTCCGTGATGATCTCACGGAAGGTCTGGATGCCGATCGGCAGCTTTTTCAGGGGCGGGGACATGGGCCTGCTCGGGTTATGGGCTGATGGGGCATCAAGGCGCCCTCGACTTCAGTCTAATAGGCCCCCTGCTTTGGCGCCACGGCTGACGGGCCAGGCCATTCGCCCATCGCGGGGTTGGACCGGATCCAACCCATCAACCCATCGCGGTGGGCTAACCCCCCAACCGATGACTTAGCAGCGACCGGCCGTCCCAGAGCCATACCAAACCCAAATATATCGTCAGGCACAGGACTCCGGCCGCCAGGGGTGGGACCCCCAACCAAGCATCCAGGGCACGGGCGAGGCCAAAGAAGCCCAGACCCAGGCCGATGTAGCCGAAGATGCGCTGGAGGTCGTAGGGCACCGGATAGTAGCGCCGCCCCATGGCCCAGGAGAGGGACACCATGAAGGAATAGCACAGCAGATGGGCCCAAGCCGCCCCGGCAAAGCCATACCGGGGCACCAGCAGGTACAGGGCGGTGGCGGTGATCAGGGCCCCAACCAGGGCCACCCAGGCCCCCAGGCCGGTGCGATCGGTGAGCTTGTACCAGATGGAGAGATTGATATAGATACCCAGCAGCAAATTGGCCAGCAGCAGGATGGGTACCACCCAAAGCCCCTCTCGGTAGTCGGCGCCGATCAGGTACTGAAAGAGGTCCAGGAACAGGCTCACCAGCAGGAAGATGAAGACGCAGAAGATGACGAACCAGGTCATCACCTGGGCGTACATGCGCCGGGAACCCTCCTGGCGGGCATAGGCGAAGAAGAAGGGCTCGCCGGCATACCGGAAGGCCTGGATGAACAGGCTCATGAGGATGGACAGCTTGTAGACGGCCCCGTAGATGCCGAGTTGGGCCATGTTGGTGGCCGGGTCGTAAGGCAGCAGGAACTTCAGCGCCGCCCGGTCGAGCATGTCGTTGACGATGCCCGCGAAACCGATGGCCACCATGGGCAGGGAGTAGCCGAGCAGGCGCCGGGCCAGGCCCCGGTCGAAGCCTGCCGTCACCCCGCGTAGTTCCGGGCTCAGCAACACCAGCTTCAGGGCGCTGGCCGCCAGGTTGGCAAGAAAGACATATCCCACGCCGATGGCAGGGTCCCAGAGACCGCCGAGCCAGGAGGTCGGGTCGCGCTCGAAGGCCTGGCGGCAGAGGAGGATGAAGAAGAGGTTGAGGGCGATGTTGACCCCGATCTCCGTCAGCTTGATCAGGGCGAAGCGCAGCGCCTTCTGTTCCGCCCGCAGCCGGGCGAAGGCAATGGCCCCCACCGAGTCCAGGGCCAGGATGGCGGCGACCCAGGCAATGTACTCCGGGTGAGCGGCGTGGCGCAGGACGGCGGCGATGGGTTCCCGGTAGGTCCAGGCCAGGAGGAAAAAGCCCAGGTTGGCCAGGATCAGGAAGCGCAGGACGGTGGCGAAGACCAGCAAGGGCGAACGCCCGCCCTCCTCCCGAAAGCGAAAATAGCCCGTCTCCAGACCAAAGGCCAGCAGCACCGCCAGGAAGCCCATGTAAGCATAGAACTCCACCACCACCCCATAGTCCGCCGGCAGGAAGCTATAGGTGTAGAGCGGGACCAGCAGGTAGTTGAGAAAGCGCCCCAGGACGCTGCTGACGCCATAGATGGCGGTCTGGGAGGCCAGGCGTTTGAGGGGATTCAAGGTCGTGGGGTGTGCGGCGCGGGGTGACGGGATTCAGGAAGGGTCACGCAGAGTATATCCGTAGCACTAGATTTTTGATCGCGCACGCGAGGATCGGGGCATCCGGCGGGGTGTTGACCGCAGGGAGGCGCCTTCGATGTGTCGGGACCCCTACCCTGTAACTGGACCCATTCAGTTTGTTCCCCACCAGAGGCTACCCGCTCCATCACAGGCCCAGACTGCTTGGCGATGGCAATCGCGGCGCGCGGCGTTAGAGGCCGGGTCCTGCTGGCAGTCACGCATAATCCAGCCATCCAGGGGCCGAAACAGGGATAATAATCCTCTTAACCCCAGGATGAGCCTATGACCACCACCCCCGAAATCTTTCGCGACCGCGCCATGGCCCAGGGCCTGTCCCGCGAGGAACTGGATGCCGACCCCCTGCGCCAGTTCCAGACCTGGTTCGAGGCCGCCATCGCCACCGGTATCCCCGAACCCAACGGCATGAGCCTGGCGACGGTGGACGAGAACGGCCAGCCCTGGCTGCGCACCGTGTTGCTCAAGCTCTACGACCAACGCGGCTTCGTCTTCTTCACCAACTACGAGAGTCGCAAGTCGCGGCAAATCGGAGGCAACCCCCAGGTCGCCCTGCTCTTCCCCTGGGTGGCCCTGGCGCGCCAGGTGAAGATCAACGGCCGCGCCGAGCGCATCCCGACCCGGGAGTCCCTGGCCTATTTCCTCACCCGCCCCCGCGGCAGCCAGATCGGCGCCTGGGCCTCGCCCCAGAGTCAGGTGATCCAGTCCCGCTCCCTACTGGACGAAAAGGTGGAACAGGTGAAGCGCAAGTTCGCCCAGGGCGAGATCCCCCTGCCGGATTTCTGGGGCGGCTATCGCGTCATCCCCCACCGCATCGAGTTCTGGCAGGGCCGTGACAGCCGCCTCCACGACCGCTTCGCCTACAGCCGGGAGGCGGACGGGGGTTGGTCCATCGCCCGTCTGGCGCCCTGAGCCCAATCAACTTACCCCTGCAGCAAGACGGATCCATTGATGCCTTACGCAGCCCATGCTTGAAGTCACCGACCTGGCCTGCCGGCGGGGCGATCGTCAGCTCTTTTCCGGGCTCTCCTTCAGCCTGGAGGCCGGTACCCTGCTCCATGTGCGCGGACACAATGGCAGCGGCAAGACCACCCTCCTGCGCACCCTCTGCGGCCTGCTGACCCCCGACGCCGGCGACATCTTCTGGAATGGCGAGCAGGTCCGCCGCCTGGGCGAGGACTTTCACCGCGACACCCTCTACTTTGGCCATCTCAACGGCATCAAGAGCGACCTGACCGCGATCGAGAATCTGCGCGTGGCCGCCATCCTCGACGGTGATCAGGTGTCCGCGGACGACATCCTCAATGCCCTGGAGGAGATGGGGCTCGCCGGCTTCGAGGACCTGCCGACCAAGGTCCTGTCCCAGGGCCAGAAAAAGCGCGTCGCCCTGGCGCGCCTGCTCCTCAGCCGGGCCCCGCTGTGGATCCTCGACGAGCCCTTCACCGCCCTGGACGTGGATGCCGTGGACCGGCTGCAACTGCTCATCGCCGAGCATGTCGCCCGGGACGGGCTGGTGATCCTCACCACCCACCAGGAGGTGCCCCTGACCTCGGGCCAGATCCGGCGCCTGCACCTCGGCGTCACGCCGGACGCGGACCCCGCTAGCGTGGGGCTGGCCGTCGCCGTGGGAGGGCAGCACTGATGTGGCGGGTCTTTCGCTGTATCCTCGGCCGCGACCTGCGCCTGGCCATGCGCCGGCGCACCGAGGTCCTCACCACCCTCTTTTTCTTCGTCATCGTCATCAGCCTCTTCCCCCTGGGGGTGGGCACGGAAAAGCAGATCCTGCGCATCCTCGGGCCCGGGGTGGTCTGGGTGGCGGCCCTGCTGGCTTCCATGCTCGCCCTGGAGCGACTCTTCGCCGCCGATCACGAGGACGGCACCCTGGAGCAGATGCTCATGACCCCGCAGCCCCTGTCCCTGGTGGTGCTTGCCAAGGTGAGCGCCCACTGGCTGCTGACCGGCCTGCCCCTGGTGGCCATGGCACCCCTCATGGGCATGCAATACCACCTGCCGGATACCGCCCTGGTCACCATGGTCCTGGCCCTGCTGCTGGGGACCCCGGTGTTGAGCCTGATCGGCGCCATTGGCGCGGCCCTGACCCTGGGGTTGCGGGGCGGGGGCATCCTGCTGTCGCTGCTCATCCTGCCGCTCTACATCCCGGTCCTAGTGTATGGCTCCCGGGCGGTGACGGTGAGCGCCCTCGACTTTGCCGAGACCCTGCCCTATTTCTCCCTCCTCGGCGCCTTCCTGCTGCTGGCCCTGGTGCTCTCGCCCCTGGCGGCGGCGGCGGCGTTGCGCATCGCCACGGAGTAGCGGCCCGGAGGCGTGTTCTTTCCCGGCCCCGCTCATCCCGGATGCTCGTGGTTTTTCCGGCTTCGCCCCCACCCGCTCATGTCATTCGGCCCCGGGGCCATGCCGTGATAACCTTGCATATCCCTCAGAGATTGGTCCTTGCCGCCTCATCGTGCCATGAAGCTCTTCCGCTACTCCTCGCCGGCCACCTTTTTCCCCCTGGCGGGAAAACTCATCCCCCTCTTCTGGGTGCTGACGGGCCTGGCCCTGGTCATCGGTCTCTACTGGGGCTTTTTCGAGACCCCGGACCGGCTGGGGGGCACCAATCCCCAGAAGGAGTACTACCGCATCATCTTCATCCATGTCCCAGCGGCCTGGATGTCCATGTGGCTGTACCTGATGCTGGCGGTCTGGTCGGCCATCGGGCTGGTGTTCAACACCCGCCTGTCCTTCATGATGGCCCAGGCCACGGCGCCGACGGGGGCCCTTTTTACCTTCGTCGCCCTTTACACCGGTTCCTTTTGGGGCCATCCCAGTTGGGGCACCTGGTGGGACTGGGACCCGCGCCTGACCTCGGAGCTGATCCTGTTCTTCCTTTACGTCGGCTACATCGCCCTGCACTCCGCCATCGACGACCCGCGGCGGGGGGACAAGGCCAGCGCCCTGCTGGCCATCGTCGGCCTGGTGATGCTGCCGCTGATCTTCTGGTCCATCAACTGTCCGGACCCTAACCAGTGCGCGGCCCTGCATCAGCGCTCCGGCCTGTCGCAGATGGAGGGCAACATCCTCTTCGCCATGCTGACCATGACCTTCGGCCTGTGGATGTACTCCTTCGCCGCCACCCTGACCCGGCTGCGCAGCCTGATCCTGGAGCGGGAAGGGGATAGCGCCTGGGCCCGCGAACTCCTGGAGCGTGAGCGATGAGCGAGTTTTTTTCCCAGGGCGGCTACGGCGCCTACGTGTGGGGCGCCTATGGCCTGACCCTGATCCTGTTGTTGGGCGAGATCTGGCAGTTGCGGCGCCAACGGCGAACCATTTTCGCCCGCCTCAGTCGAATGATCCGTTTGCGCACCCGGAGAGAGCCAGGAGACCCCGCATGAAAGCCCGTGAAAAACGTTTGGTATTCGTCGCCGTCGGCATCATGGGCGTGGGCGTCGCCGCCTGGCTCGCCGTCGGCGCCCTGCGTAGCAACATCTCTTACTACTTCAGCCCGACGCAAGTCATGGCGAACGAGGCCCCGGCGCATGCCGTTTACCGCCTGGGCGGCCTGGTGGTCAAGAACAGCCTGGCCCGCCAGCCCGATGGCCTGACGGTGGTCTTCGACGTCACCGACAATGCCCAAACGGTCAAGGTCAGCTACACCGGCATCCTCCCCGACCTCTTCGGCGAGGGCCAGGGCGTGGTCACCAAGGGCCGGATGGGACCCGGCGGCGTCTTCGTCGCCGAGGAGGTCCTGGCCAAGCACGACGAGTCCTACATGCCGCCGGAGGTCGCCGACAGCCTCCAGACGGCCCATGCCCAGGGCGTGACGGCGATGGCCCAGGCCGCGGCGACACCGGCCGAGTCCGGTGCCACCCCGCCGGTTGCCCCACCACCAGCCGGTCAGGCGGATCAGCCGGCCGCCCCGCCCGCTAACACCGCACCGGCAACCCCGGCCGTCCAGCCCAGCCAGGTCGTTCCGGGAGGCCGGGCATGATTCCGGAACTTGGTCACTTCGCCCTCATCCTGGCCCTGGGCCTGGCCCTGATCCAGGCCACCCTGCCCCTGGCGGGCTCCTACACGGGTAACCGCGCCTGGATGCACACCGCCCGGCCCCTGGCCTGGGGCCAGTTCATCTTCGCCGCCATCGCCTTCGCCCTGTTGCTGCTGGCCTTCCTGACCGACGACTTCTCCGTCGTCTATGTCGCCAGCAACTCCAACACCCTGATGCCGACCCTCTACAAAGTCTCGGCGGTCTGGGGCGCCCACGAGGGGTCCCTGCTGCTCTGGGCCGCCTTCCTGGCGGCCTGGGGCGCCGCGGTGGCGAGCCTGAGCCGCAACCTGCCCCTGCCGATCGTGGCACGGGTCCTGGCGGTGATGGGCATGGTCGGCATCGGCTTCCTGCTTTTCATGCTGCTGACCTCCAACCCCTTCGAGCGCATCTTCCCCCCACCCCTGGAGGGGCGCGATCTCAATCCGCTGCTGCAGGACCCGGGCCTGGCCATCCACCCGCCCCTGCTCTACATGGGCTACGTGGGTTTCTCCGTCGCCTTTGCCTTCGCCATCGCCGCCCTGCTGGGCGGCAAGCTGGACGCCGCCTGGGCGCGCTGGTCGCGACCCTGGACCACCACCGCCTGGATCTTCCTCACCCTCGGCATCGCCCTGGGGAGCTGGTGGGCCTATTACGAGCTAGGCTGGGGCGGCTGGTGGTTCTGGGACCCGGTGGAGAACGCCTCCCTCATGCCCTGGCTGGCGGGCACCGCCCTGATGCACTCCCTGGCGGTGACGGAAAAGCGCGGCGCCTTCAAGAGCTGGACGGTGCTCCTGGCGATCACCGCCTTCTCCCTGAGCCTGCTGGGCACCTTCCTGGTGCGCTCCGGGGTCCTGACCTCGGTCCACGCCTTCGCCACCGACCCCGCCCGGGGTACCTTCATCCTCATCTTCCTGTGTGTCGTCATCGGCGGTTCCCTGGCCCTCTATGCCTGGCGGGCGCCAGCCGTATCCGGGGGCGGGCGCTTCGAGTTGCTGTCCCGGGAAAGCTTCCTCCTCGCCAACAACTTGCTGCTGACCCTGCTCACCGCCCTGATCCTCCTCGGCACCTTGGCCCCCCTCATCTACGAGGCCATGGCCTGGGGCAAGATCTCCGTCGGCTTCCCCTGGTTTAATACCATGTTCGTCGCCGTCACCCCCTTCCTCGCCTTCCTCATGGGGATCGGCCCCCTGACACGCTGGAAGCAGGACGAGCCGCTGCGCCTGGCGCGGGAACTCCGGCTCCCCTTCATCCTCACCGGCGCCGCCTCCCTGCTGACGGTCATCCTCATGCCCCTCATCACCCTGGAGTGGTACCTGGTGCCCCTGGGGATCGGGCTGGCGGTCTGGCTGCTGACCTCCCATCTCCAGGCCATCCGCGAGCGTCTCCGGCACAAGACCCGCCCCGGGGCCATCCTCACCGACCTGGCCAGCAACGGCCGCAGCTTCTACGGCATGATCCTGGCCCATCTGGGGGTGGCCATGTTCGTGGTCGGCGTCACCATGGTCGCCAACTATGGTCAGGAGAAGGATGTGCGCATGTCCCCGGGGGACGTACAGGAGGTGGCGGGCTATCGCTTCCTCTTCCATGGCGTCCGCAACGAGCGGGGACCCAACTACATGGCGGCCAGGGGGCACTTCCAGATCTTCGCCGGGGAGAAGCCCATCGCCGATCTCTGGCCGGAGAAACGCAGCTACTTCGCCTCCCAGAAGCCCATGACCGAGGCCTCCATCGATTGGGGCTTCACCCGCGACCTCTATGTGTCCCTGGGCGAACCCCTGGAGGGTGGTGACTGGGCCCTGCGCCTGTATTACAAACCCTACGTGCGCTGGATCTGGCTCGGGGCCCTGCTCATGGCCCTGGGGGGCCTGCTGGCCATCACCGATCGCCGCTACCGTCTCGCCCGAGGCCTGGCCCGCAACCAGTCCGGCGCCACCCCGGGCGCCACCGCCCCTGCCAGGAGCTGACCCATGGGCAAGACCTTGAAGTTTCTCATCCCCCTCGCCCTGTTCGCTGGCCTGGTGGCCCTGTTGTTTTTTGGTCTGGGTACGGACCCGCGCAAGGTCCCCTCACCCCTGGTCGGCAAGCCGGCGCCGCAATTCTCCCTGCCGGCCCTGGGCGATCCCGCCCGCACCGTCTCCAACGCCGACCTGCTGGGCCAGGTCTCCCTGGTCAACGTCTGGGCCTCCTGGTGCTACTCCTGTCGTGCCGAGCACGCCCAGCTCATGCGCCTGGCACGGGAGCTCAAGGAGGTGCAGATCCTGGGCCTGAACTGGAAGGACACCGAGGAAGACGCCCAGCAGATGTTGCGCGCCTCCGGCGATCCTTATCGGGTCAGTGCCTTCGATCCGGACAATCGCGCCGGCATCCACTGGGGGGTCTATGGCGCCCCGGAGACCTTCCTGGTCGATGGCGAGGGCCGCATCTGTTACAAGAAGATCGGCCCCGTCGAACCAGGCACCTGGGAGACGGAGCTGGCCCCCACCATTGACCTGACGACCAAGAAGTGCAAGGAGTCCCGGTCATGACCCCTTTCCGCCTGGCTAACGCTGGCTTAACCATTCAGCCCCCCGCTCCCCAACCCTCCCCCGCCATGGGAGAGGGAGCAAAAGAATCTGCACTTTGTGCCCCTAAAGCCCTCCCGGGGCCTGAGGAGTCCGGACGAATGCACGCCGGCCGCCCCTGGTCGCGCGGGACCCTGTCCGCCGGCCTGCTGGCCGGCCTACTGAGCCTGCCCCTCGCCACCCCGCCCGTCGGGGCCTTCACCCTGGAGGAGTTCCAGTTCAGCGACCCCGTCAAGGCCGAGGAATTCAAGCGCCTCACCGAGGAACTGCGCTGCCTGGTCTGTCAGAACGAGTCCCTGGCCGGCTCACAGGCCGACCTGGCCCAGGATCTGCGCGAGGAGGTCTACCGCCTGCTGCAATCCGGCAAATCCCGCCAGGAGGTCATCGACTTCCTAGTGGAACGTTACGGCGACTTCGTCCTCTACGACCCGCCCCTCAAGCCCGCCACCTATCCCCTCTGGTTCGGGCCCCTGGTCCTGGCGGGCATGGGCGGTCTCTTCCTCTTCCTGACCCTGCGCAAGAAGCGGGAGGCCCGGGAACAGGAACTCTCGGCGGAAGAACAGCAGCGGCTGCGGGCTCTGCTGGCGGATGATTCGACCCCCATGAAGGATAAGGCATGACCATCTTCTGGATCCTCGTCGCCGGGCTCGCCGCCCTGGCCCTGCTCTTCGTCGTCCCGCCCCTTCTTACCCGCCACGAGGCGGAGCGGGCTCCGGACCAGGACCAGCTCAACCTGGCGCTCTTCCGCCAGCAACTGCAGGAACTGGACGCCGACCTGGAGGCGGGCAATCTGGACCGTGGTCAATACCAGGCCGCCCGGCGCGATCTGGAGCGCGAACTGCTCCATGACGTCGCTGGCCAGGGTGCCGGTCCCGCCGGCCCGGGACAACGGGCCCCCCTGACCGCCCTGTTCCTGGCCCTGGCCCTGCCCGCCTTCGCCACCTGGCTCTATGTCGCCATAGGCGACAGCGCCATCATCCCCCGCCTGGAACTGGCCGCCACCAACCGGGCCAACCCGGCGGCGGCCGGCCACGGCGCGGCCGGGGGCGCCGACGCCGCCTCCCTGGAGGTCCTGGTCGAGCGCCTGGCCGCCAAGATGGAACAGAACCCCGACCAGCTCGAGGGCTGGCTGATGCTGGGGAGGACCTACGTTGCCCTGGAGCAGCCCGCCAAGGGCGCCGCCGCCCTGCAGCGGGCCCTCGCCCTCGCCCCCCAGGACCCTGAGATCATGGTCAGCCTCGCCCAGGCCTTGGCGGCCGCCGCGGGCGGGCAACTGGCGGGGCGGCCGGTGGAGCTCATCACCAGCGCCCTGGCCGTGGCACCCGATCACGCCACCGGCCTCTGGCTCCAGGGCCTCGCCGCCTACCAGGCCAAGGAATTCCCCCAGGCCGTGGAACATTGGGAACGGTTGGCCCAGGGTCTGGACCCCAATGGCGAGGACGCGGCCCAGTTGCGGCAGTTCATCGCCGATGCCCGGGAAGAAGGGGGCCTGCCCCCTAGCGATGCGCCAACCGCCGCACCCGCCAGCCCGATGACGGGCCAGACGGCGGCAGCCGGCCAGGACACCTACGCGGCTGGCCCCAGTCTCCAAGTGGAGGTCAGCCTGGCGGAGCCCCTGTGGCGTGAGGCGGATATCAACCACAGCCTCTTCGTCTACGCCAAGGCGGCCTCGGGTCCGCCCATGCCCCTGGCGGTCAAGCGGCTCAAGGTGGCGGACCTGCCCCTGACCGTCACCCTGGACGACAGCCTGGCCATGACCCCGGAGATGAAGCTGTCCAATTTCCCCCAGGTCATCGTTGGCGCCCGGATCTCCCCCAGCGGCCAGGCCAGCCCCCAAAGCGGTGACCTGGAGGGTGAGACCGGCCCCCTCTCCCCCACCGACCAGGCCAGCGTCAAGGTCCTGATCGAGCGGGTCCGGCCCTGAGGATTCCTTCGCTTGATAAGCCTCAGGGATTGACGAAGGCCAACTCCGGTTCCACCCGCTGGATCAGCCCCAGGCTGTGGAGTTGCTCCGCCAGGGTGCGCCAGCGCTCCAGGGTCATGGTCCCCAACTGGTCATCCCCGAGCCCGCCGCGGATCATGGGCGCCTGGATCACCGCCGCCTCGGCGAAGGTGGTCGGCGCCATGGTCGGGTTGAGGGCCTGCATGACGCGATTGGCGGGGGCCGGGTCCGCCAGATAGGCCCGCCAGCCCTGGCGGGCGGCACGCACCAGGGCCTGGACCCGCTCCGGGTGCTGGTCCAGGGTCTGACGGCGGGTGATGATCAGGGCGGTGTAGGGGTTGAAGCCGATGTCGCTGAGCATGAAGACCTGGGGGTCGGCCCCGGCATGCCGGGCGACGATGGGCTCGGAACTGACGAAGCACTGCTGCGCCATCCGCTGATCCTGGAGAAAGGGGGCGATGTTGTTGTCGTGGGGCACGACCTTCATCTTGCCCAGCCCGTATTCCCGGTCCAGCAGCTTGAGGAAGGGGGTGCCGGGGATGACGCCCAGGGTCCCGCCAGTGAAGACCTCGGACAGGGACTTCAGGCCCCGGTTGGCGTGGACCATGATGCCCTCGGGGAAGGACTGGTAGCCGGCGTAGATGGCCACCAGATCGACGCCCCGGTCCCGGGCCATGAGCAGGCTGTCGGCGCTGGTGATGCCGAACTCCACCTGGCCGGCGGCCACCATCTGTTCCACCGGCGACTGGGCCCCGCCGGGACGGATGGCGACCTCCAACCCCTCGGCGGCGAAGGCCCCGGTTTCCTGGGCGGCGTAGTAACCGCCGAACTCGGGTTCGGGAACCCAGTTGAGCTGCAAGGCCGTGCGGTGCCGGTCCGGGGGATCGGCCGGCTCACCAGAGCAGGCGGCCAACGCCAGGGCCAGCGGCAGGACCAGCGGCAGGCCCACCAGGGCCAGGAACCAGCGCCCCGCGCGGGTGGAGTGGTCGAACATGGGCTACTCCCGGGTTTCGGCGATATGCCAGTGCCGCATGGTAAAGCGGCTGATGAGATTGACTAGGGCGAAGAAGACCAGCCCGAGGAGGGCGGCCATCAACACCGCGGCGAAGACCTTGTCGGTCTTGAGTTCCTTGATGGAGACCAGGACCAGGGTGCCGATCCCGCCGCCCTGGGAATAGTCATCGGCGACGAATTCCCCGACGATGGCGCCGATGACGGCCAGCCCCGAGGCGATGCGCAGCCCGGTGAGAAACTGGGGCACCGCCGCGGGGATGCGCAGCTTGAGCAGCGTTGTCCAGGTGCTGGCCCGATGGAGGCGGAACAGGTCCCGCAGGGCCGGATCGGTGGAGAGCAGACCGCTCAGGGTATTGGCGATGATGGGAAAGACCGAGACGATGAAGCTGACGGCGATGATGGTCTTGAGGCCGTAGCCGAACCAGATCACCAGCAGGGGGGCGATGGCGACGATGGGGACGGTCTGGAAGAAGACCGCGTAGGGATAGAAGGCGCGCCGGATCCCGTCGTTGATGGACAGGGCCAGGGCCACCACCACCCCCAGCAAGGCGCTGGCGAGGAGGCCGGCGCTGGCGGCGAGGCTGGTCTGGAGGATGCTCCGGCCCAGTTCGGCGCCATGGACGTACAGGGCGACGAAGACCTGGGAGGGCCGGGGCATCAGGTAGCCGGGGACGTCCAGCAGCCACAGGGCCAGCTCCATGACCAGGGTGAGGATGGCGAAGCTGAGGACGGGGGGCAGCAAGGTGGCCAAGCGCGGAGATATCTGGTGCATCAGGTGGGCGCCCGGCCATTCGTCGCCCAGCGGGCCAGGGCGGTGGCCAGGCGGTGGATATGGGCCGCGTAGCCGGGGGACACGCGGGTGTCCTGATCCCGGGGGCGCGGTAGATCGACAACCTGATCCAGGACCACGCCACCCCCCTGAGGGGCGAGCATCACCACCCGGTCCGCCAGGTACACGGCCTCGGCCATGGAGTGGGTGACGAAGACCACGGTCATGCCGTGGGCGAGAAAGAGCCCCTGGAGATGATCGTCCAGATACTGACGGGTGAAGTCATCGAGGGCGGCGAAGGGTTCGTCGAGCAACAGCAGGCGGGGCCGGGTGATGAGGGCGCGCGCCAGGGAGACGCGCATCTTCATGCCGCCGGAGAGTTCCTCGGGATAGCGGGCGCTGGCCTCCTCCAGGCCCACCAGGCGGATCAACTCCCGGGCCCGCGCCCGGCGCTCGGCCTTGGGGACACCGCTGAGCTCCAGGGGCAGGGCAACGTTGTCCAGCACCCGCCGCCAGGGCAGGAGACAGGCCTCCTGGAAGACGTAGGCCCGGGAGCAACCCTCGCGATCCCCTTCCAGCCGGATGTCACCCCCATCGGGGGTATCAAGGCCGGCGATCAGCCGCAGGAGGGTGGTCTTGCCACAGCCGGACGGGCCCAGCAGGGCGAGAAACTGCCCGGCGGGGATCTGCAGGTCCAGGTCGGCCACCACCGCCGTCGCGCCAAAGCGCCGGCCCAAACCCTGGAGGGTGACCGCCACGCCTGCCCCCGCCGCACTGGGGGTCCCGGCGACACCAGCGAGCCCGGCGACCTCGGTGCCGCTAGGGCCCCCGTCAGCACGGGGAGTCCCGGCGGCCCCGGGATCACCAGCGACGCCAAGGGCCCCGGCGACCACGGCGGCATCGGCGGTATCGGGGGGCGGGCCTGGAGCGGTCAGGTCGGTCTGGATCGAGGCGGTCATGGGGGTTCAGGATAACATCGGGACCCCCTCCCGGGGAGTCAGGAACCGTTCAGAAACCAGCACCCCTTGGTCCCTCACCCCGGGTGGGAGCGGGATTGGGGAGAGGGGAGGCTGGGCACCGCGATCAGCATCCCCTCAGCTAGCTGTTTAATTGAATTGAATTTTCAGCCAGATTCGGGCATCCTTCCCGGGTCATTTCCAAGGAATAGTGCCGTTTCCATGTCGTCTGAATGGACCCTCGCCAACGCCGATGCGCTCTATCGCCTGTCCCAGTGGGGGGAAGGCTACTTCGGTCTCTCTCACGCGGGTGAGGTCACGGTGGGGGTGGACTTTCCCACTGGCCGGGTCGAGGTCCCCCTGGTGGACATCCTGGCCGCGATGCGGGCGCGTGGCCTGAGCGCGCCGGCCCTGGTACGTATCGAGAACCTGCTCGACCACCGCCTCACCCGCCTCCATGCCAGCTTCGCCGCCGCCATCGACCGCCTCGGCTACCGGGGCCGCTACCAGGGGGTCTTCCCGATCAAGGTCAACCAGCAGCGGCAGGTGGTCGAGGAGGTGGTCGCCTTCGGCGCACCCTACGGCCATGGCCTGGAGGCCGGCAGCAAGGCGGAGCTGGTCATCGCCCTCGCCGCCCTCAGCCGCCGCGACCCTGGCCACAACGCCCTCCTCGTCTGCAACGGCTACAAGGACCGGGAGTTCATCACCCTCGGGCTGCTGGCCCAGAAGCTGGGCTACCCCTGCTTCTTCGTCATCGAGACCCCGGCGGAACTGCCCCTCATCCTCGCCCGCGCCGCGGAGCTGGCGGTGCGGCCCCGCCTCGGCGTCCGGCTCAAGCTCGCCACGCGGGTCAGTGGTCTCTGGACCGAGACCAGCGGCGATCGCAGCCTCTTTGGCCTGACCACCCAGCAGCTCGTGGAACTGGTGGCGGACCTCCGCGCCGGCGGCCTGCTCGATTGTCTGGAACTGGTGCACTGCCACCTGGGCTCCCAGATCCCCAACCTCCGGGACATCCACCATGGGGTCCACGAGGCCTGCCGCTATTACGTCGAGCTGCTCGCCGAGGGCGCCCCCCTGGGCTTTCTCGACCTGGGTGGCGGTCTGGCGGTGGACTATGAAGGCAGCCACGCCAATCGCCCGCACAGCATGAACTACCACCTGGAGGAATACGCCGCCGGCCTGGTCGAAACGGTGATGAGCGTGCTCGACCCGGCGGGCATCCCCCACCCGGTCCTCATCACCGAATCCGGGCGCGCCACGGTCGCCTATGCCTCGATCCTGGTCGTCAACACCCTGGACGTGACCCGCTTCGAACCCGGGCCCCTCCCCGCCCACCTGGACGAGGGTGAGCCCCCCCAACTTCACCAGTTGTGGGGATTGGATGCCGCGCTCACCCCCAGCAACCCGCGGGAGGCTTACCACCACGCCCGCCACTACCTGGACGAGATCCGGGACCTCTTCGGCCGCGGCCAGGTGCGACTGAGGTCGATGGCCCTGGCGGAAAGCCTCTACCTGCGGATCATCCACCGTATCGCCCACCACCTGGAGGGTGATAGGCCCGTACCCCCGGATCTGGCGGGGCTGAAGGAAGAACTGGCCGATATCTATTACGCCAACTTCAGCATCTTCCAGTCCCTGCCAGACGCCTGGGCCATCGGCCAGCTCTTTCCCGTGGTCCCGCTGGCGCGCCATCGCGAGCCGCCACCGCGTCAGGCGGTGATCGCCGACCTGACCTGCGACAGCGACGGCAAGCTGGACCGTTACCCGGACGCCCGGGACAGCCGCCGCACCCTGCCCGTCCATGCGCCACGGCCCGGTGAGGACTACTTTCTCGGCATCTTCCTGGTCGGGGCCTATCAGGAGACCCTGGGGGACCTGCACAACCTCATGGGCGACACCCACATCGTCAGCGTCCGCCTCAAACCCGAGGGGGGGTTTGATCTCATCAAGGAGATCCCCGGCGACAGCGTCGCCGCCGTACTGGGCTACGTGGGCTACGATCCCCGGGAGCTGGAGGCGGACCTGCGACGCCGGGTGGCGGCCGAGATCCAGGGGGGGCGCCTCACCCCGCCCGCTGGTGAGCGCATCCTGACGGCCTTTACCGCCAGTCTGGATGGATACACCTATTACGAGCCGTGACCGCTCACCCGCTTGCAACCCGGCTATTAGTCTTTGTTTTAGCCCTTATCTGCCCCCCCTTTCCACCCCCTTTCACCCGTTTTTAATCCGTTTTTAGCCACCCTCTCAGCCCTTTTTAGCCACCTTCACGTCCCCTGTTCGCCCCACTTTCGACCCCCCCTTGCCCCGTAGAGGAGAGAACCATGGCCAAAGTAGTGATCGTCGGCGCCGGCGGTGTCGGCCAAGTCGTGACCCATAAATGCGCCCAGGTGCCGGAGGTGTTCAGCGACATCATCCTGGCGAGCCGCACCCTGGCCAAATGCGAGCGCATCGCCGCCCAGATCGACCGCCCCATCCGCGTGGCCCAGGTCGACGCCGACGACCGCGCCGCCATGACCGCCCTGCTCGAACGGGAGCGCCCGGACCTGGTAATCAACGTCGCCCTGCCCTACCAGGACCTGCCGATCATGGATGCCTGCCTGGCCGCCGGGGTCCATTATCTGGACACCGCCAACTACGAGCCCCCCGAGGAGGCCAAGTTTGAATATAGCTGGCAATGGGCCTACCAGGACCGTTTCCGCGACCGGGGCCTGATCGCCCTCCTCGGCAGCGGCTTCGACCCGGGCGTGACCAACGTCTACACCGCCTATCTCCGCAAGCATCTGCTGGATGAGATCCATGAACTGGACATCATCGACTGCAACGCCGGCGACCATGGCCAGCCCTTCGCCACCAACTTCAACCCAGAGATCAACATCCGCGAGGTGACCGCCGCGGGCCGCTACTGGCGGGACGGTGACTGGTTCACCACCCCGCCCCTGAGCCATAAACGCAGCTTCGACTTCCCCGAAGGCATCGGGCCGCGCCAGATCTATCTGATGTACCACGAGGAGCTCGAATCCCTGGTCAAGCACTTCCCCGAAATCCGGCGCGCCCGCTTCTGGATGACCTTCTCCGACAACTATCTCAAGCACCTGGAAGTGCTCCAGAACGTCGGCCTGACGCGCATCGATCCGGTGCTCTACGAGGGCCACGAGGTCGTGCCCCTGAAATTCCTCAAGGCCCTGCTCCCGGACCCGGCCAGCCTGGGGCCCCTGACCAAGGGCCGCACCTGCATCGGCTGCCTGGCCCGCGGGGTCAAGGACGGGACGGAGCGGGTCTTTTACCTTTACAACATCTGCGACCACGAGGCCTGCTACCGGGAGGTCCAGTCCCAGGCCATCTCCTACACCACTGGGGTCCCGGCGATGATCGGCGCCAAGCAGATCCTCACCGGCACCTGGCGGGGCGCCGGGGTCTTCAATATGGAGCAATTCGACCCGGACCCCTTCATGGCCGATCTGAATCGCCATGGCCTACCCTGGACGGTGCGGGAAGTGGCGCAAGGTCTGGACTGAATTGAATTGAATTGATTTGGTTGCGGGCATCCGCGGGGGCAAATTGCTATCATGACGCCCGGCTATCAACCAACCTTAGAGGAACCCATTGTGGATTATGAGAATATGACTCACGACGAGATCCACCAGCATCTCGCCGATCTGGAGCAACAGCGGTTACAGGCTCTCAACGCCCTGGATCAACTCCAGAAAAGAGGCAAATACGATCTGGCGGACACCATCAGGGAGATGATTGCCGAACAGGGCTTTAGCGTGGGGGAAATCCTGCCATTGCTCACCAGCGGCAGACGTCGCTCGCAACGCGCCAAGACCCAGGTCACCACGCCCCAGCCGGTTACCCCACCCGCGGGCGCTTACTATGTCGATCCCGAGGATGCCGGCAATATCTATTTCCGCGGGGCGATCCCGAACTGGATGAAGGTCAAGATGCAAGGCCAGGGCCTCGATCCTAATAACAAGGAAGATCGCAATACCTTCAAGGCGAATTATCTGCGGCGCGTCGGCGCCTGAGGCCCTCCCGCGACCCGCAAGGGGCTTGGGGACCCGCGGCGAATGTCCTTCGGCCGCGGCACATACCCCCTCTCCGTCATGAGACGGCTCGCCATATCCCCGCTGATGAAAGACCCTCCTTGCGATATTCACGCCAACAAAGGTCGTCAGGGCCGGCGGCGGCGGGCTGACAGGGGTACCCGGGGCCAGCGCTCGCCCGCCTTTCTGGGCACCGAGATCCCGCCGTCACCGCCGGAACAGGCCCTCTTCCACGTCCTGCCCGTCCCCTGGGAACGAACCGTCTCCTATGGCCGCGGCACCGCCCGGGGTCCGGCGGCCATCCTGAAAGCCTCCGGCCAGCTCGAACTCTGGGACGGTCAAGGCGTTCCCGCCGCGGCGGGGATCTTCACCCACCCGCCCCTGGATGTGCGCGGCACACCCGAGGCCGTCATCGCCCGGATCGCCCAAGCGGTGGCCGGCATCCTCGCCCTGGGCAAGATTCCGGTGGTGTTGGGCGGCGAACACACCGTTACCCCCGGCGTGATCCAGGGCTATCGGCAGGCCGGCTACCGGGATTTCGGCGTGGTGCAACTGGACGCCCATGCCGACCTGCGCGACCGCTACCACGACGACCCCTTCAGCCACGCCTGCGCCATGCGTCGGGTGGTGGAGACGGGCATCCCCCTGTTCCAGCTCGGCGTCCGTGCCCTCAGCGAGGAAGAGGTGGCGGCCCGGCAGCGCCATGGGGTGGGCTTCATCGACGCCGAGACCCTGGTCCCGGCCCGGCTGGAGACCCTGACCCTGCCGGCGGATTTCCCCCCGCAGGTCTTCTTCACCCTCGACGTAGACGGCCTGGACCCGAGCCTCATGCCCGCCACCGGCACGCCGGTCCCCGGGGGCACGGACTGGTATCAGACCCTCAGGCTGTTCGACTCGCTTGCCGCCCAGCGCCAGATCATCGGCCTGGATCTGGTGGAATTCGCCCCCATCCCCGGGTTTCACGCCCCGGACTTCACCGCCGCCCTGCTGGTCTATCGGCTGATGGGGAGTCTCACGCGCCTTTCACGGGATCGTTTATGATGCCCGGCGACGAACCGCCTGGTCCTCATCGCCGGCCGTTCACCCTGGCGGCAATGATCGCCAGTCCCGCACCTCTCTCACCCCGATACGAGAAACAAAACCCGATGTGCAGATTCCCCTCTCGCGCTCACGCCCGGACTCGCCTGGCGACCCTGACCACCGCTTGCCTGGCCACCGGCCTCTTGTTCAACGTCCCCGCCGAGGCGCGCGGCTTCGGCGGCGGTGGCTTCCACGGCTTTGGCGGCGATGGTCTCGAGCATGGTGGTTTCCATTTTGGTGGCGACGAGATGGCCGGTTACCGTGGCAGCCACCCCCTGTTCGGTGACGACGCGCGCCCGGCCTGGGGTGGCGACCGCCCTCTGGATCGTCCCGACGGCGACCGCCCCATCAACGTCGATAATCAGCACATCATCAACAATCAGCACAACGTCAATATCCAGAACAACTTCTACAACCGGCCCTTCAATGGCTGGCACCCCAACTGGGCCAATGGCGGCTACTGGAACCACCGGCCCTGGAATGCCGGCTGGTACCGCTGGCAACCCAACTATTGGGGCTGGTGGAACGCCAACGCCGCCGCCTGGGGCATCGCCGGCCTGGCGACCGGCGTGGCCATCGCCGAACTGGTGAACAATGCCGCCGCCCAGCAATCGACGGTTATCGTCGTGCCCGAGACCCAATACCAGCTCAACTACGCCTCCGTCGACGCGGTCGGGACGCAGGGCGCCAGCTTCTCTTACACCTTGTCCGGCGGCGCGACCCTGCAAGGCGCGGTCAACTGCAAACAGGGCCTCCTCAACGGCCAGGTCCCCCAGACCGCCGCTAACGCCCAACTGGTCAACGCCGTCTGTCAGGTGGCCTTCGGCTCCGCCGGCTGAGCTGTCTCCGTCGCGGGCGGGCGGCCGAGGTCGATGCCCCGGCATGCCACCCGCGGCATTCCTCGATATCGGCGGCTTTTCAACCAAATACAACGATCCGCCACGATCTGGATGGTAGACTGGCTCACCAGGGCAACCTGAGCGGCGCCCCACTATAGCCATCTCCCATCCTTGGCAACCCCTGGTAATGACGGAGCCTCCGCCAGCAGTGAAAGAACTGTGGACGGGGAACTGTCCCGCGGCGCTGTAGTCTATCGGGAGCCGGAAGCGACGCGCTTCTCTGCTGGGGAACCTGAAGCCAGATACCCTTCCCCGGCGGTCACCGGCACCGCATAAAACGTTACAAGTCAGATCATTGCGACAGAAAACGCCGGCCACGCGGACGTTGCCGCCGGCAGCGTCCGCGTGGCCGGCGGCTGATTGGAGATAAGATGATGTCGAGCTTTTACGGACCCCGCGCCGAGATTAAGTGCGCGGCGACCGCCAATTCCCCCCATTCCCAGGCCCACTCCCAGGCCCACGGCCAGACCTGCGGCCAGTCCCGCACCCACGCCTGTGGCGAGGGCCGCGTGCAACGCCGTCTTACGGCATCCTGGGCCGTTGGGCTAGTGCTCCTGGCCGCGCTGGTGTCACCACCCCTGCTCGCCACCGATGGCGGCATCGAGAGCCTGCGCCAGACGGGCAAGGCCTTCGCCACCGTGGCCGGTCAGGTCTCGCCCTCGGTGGTCAACATCCAGACCGAGGCCGCCAGCCAAGGCAAGGCCATGTCCGGGATGCAGATGCCTTTCAACCACGGCTTTCCCTTCGGCGGTGATTTTCTGGAGCGCTTCTTCGGTGACCGCTTCCACGACCAACCCCGTGGGAAGGCCCCGCGCAAGGATGAAGAGCCCCGCCAGGTTGGGCAGGGATCAGGTTTCGTCTTCGCCCCCCAAGCGGGCGCCCCGGCTGACAAGAGCTTTATCCTGACCAACAGCCACGTGGTGGAAGGGGCGGACAAGATCCTGGTCCGCCTGCAGGATGGCCGCGAGTTCGAGGCCAAGGTCACCGGGCGGGATCCCCAGTCGGACGTGGCCGTGATCGAGATCCCTGCCGCCGGGCTGCCGCCCCTGGCCCTGGCCGACTCGGCGCGGCTGGACATCGGCGAGTGGGTGATCGCCGTCGGCAACCCCTTCGGGCTCGGCCACACCGTGACCGTGGGCGTGGTCAGCGCCAAGGGCCGCACCAGCCTGGGCATCAACGACTACGAGGACTTCATCCAGACCGACGCCGCCATCAATCCCGGTAACTCCGGTGGGCCCCTGATCAATCTGGACGCCGGCGTGGTGGGCATGAACACCGCCATCGTCAGCCGCAGCGGCGGCTACATGGGCGTCGGCTTCGCCATCCCCAGCAACCTGATCCGGGCGGTGGCCGAGCAGCTCATCGCCACTGGCGACGTGACCCGCGGCTATCTGGGTATCGTCATCCAGCAACTGACCCCCGACCTGGCCCAGTCCTTCGGCATGGCCCCACGCCAGGGCATCCTGGTCGCCCAGGTCTCGCCCGACTCCCCGGCGGCCAAGGCCGGGCTACGCCAGGGTGATGTCATTGTCGGCCATGAGGGCCAGCCGGTGACGGATGTCGGTGCCTTCCGTAACCGGATCGCCCTGACCCCGCCCGGGCAGGTCACGCGCCTCACCCTGGTCCGCGGCGGCCAGGAGCTGGAGGTGAGCCTGACCGTGGGTACCCTGACCAAGGACGTCCTGGCGGCGGCCGGTGGAACCCAGGATGCGGGCGCCCTTGGCCTGACCGTCCAGACCCTGACGCCGCAACTGGCGGAGCAATTCCAGGCCATGCCCGGCGAGGGGGTGGTGGTCACTGCGGTCAAGCCCGACTCCATCGCCGCCCGGGTGGGCATCGAGACGGGTACCGTCATCCTCCAGGTGGATCAACAGCCGGTCAGCAGCGCGGCCGAGTTCAAGAAGGCCCTTGATCAGAGCACCGGCAAGCGGGTCCTGCTGCTCCTGCGCAAGGGGGACATGCAGCAGTTCGTGGTCCTGAGCTGGTAAGACAGGACGGGGCTGGCCAGGTCGGGGCAGCCCGCCCTGGACGGCCCCTTTCCGTGGCCCCCAGCGCGGAGGAGATCCTTCCGCGCTGCTTCTGGTCGATGGCGGAGAACCCTACCATGATCCCGAGCCGCCTGTCGCTGGGGGTATCGGCATAGCTCAGGCCGGATGCGCGGCCAGCCAATGCCGGGCGATCTCCTCCCGCCGGCAGACCCAGACATCATCGTGGGCGCGGACATAATCAAGAAAGCGCGCCAGTGCCCTGGCCCGGGCGGGATGACCGCTGATGCGTGGGTGCAGACCCACGCTCATAAGCTTCGGGACGCTGGTCCCTTCTACCCAGAGCTGATCGAAGGCATCCTTGAGCAGACGAAAGAAGTCAGCGCCGCTGGCAAAGCCGTTGGGCAACAGGTAACGGGCGTCATTGTTGACCAGGGTGTAGGGAATGATTAGATGCGGCGGCAAGCCAGGGAGCCAGTAGGGCAGATCGTCGTTGTAGGCGTCGGAACTATAGAGGAAACCCCCTTCCTCCCGCACCAGCCGGCGCGTATTGGCGCTGACCCGTCCGGTATACCAGCCCAGCGGGCGCCGGCCGCAGAGGCGCGTGATGACCGCCACGGTCTGGTGGATGTGGCGGCGCTCCTCCTCCTCCGGGACCCCATGGTAGTCCAGCCACCTGTAGCCATGACCGGCGACTTCGTGACCGGCCGCGGCCAGGGCCTGGGCGATGCCGGGATTCAGTTCCAGTGCCAGGCCGACGGCAAAGGCGGTCAGGGGCAGGCCCCGGGCGCCGAAGAGGTCCAGCAGGCGCCAGACGCCAGCGCGGGCGCCGTATTCGTACATCCCCTCGACGCTCAGGTCCCGCTCCCCTTCCCGCGCCAGACGGCCGGGTAATTCATGCAGGTAGGACTCGGAGCGGGCATCGCCGTTGAGGATACAGGACTCGGCCCCGGCCTCGATATTGAGCACGAACTGCACCGCCACCCGCGCCCCGCCGGGCCAGCGAGGATGGGGTGGCCGGCCCGCATAGCCGATCAGATCACGGGCGGGGGTCCTGCCGTCACCCTCCTTTCGGGGAGTCATGCCGACTCTCTCCCTGCGGGGGGTGATGCCGACTCCCTCCATGCGGAGGTCATGCCGTTTTCCTCCCTATGGTGGGTCATGCCATACTCCTCCTCGTGGGAGGCGATACCGTCTCCCCCATGCGCGAGGTCATGTCGGCTCTCCACCAGGCGGATCGGGCCGGCGCGTTTGGCCATCCCTGCATCCACCTCAACCCAATTCAAAGGTGGTGACGCCGAAGATGCGCTCCTGGGCCAACTCGGGCGCCGGGCCCAGATACATGCGGGCGCAGCCGAAGACCTCGACCATGGCGTGCCGCCGCGCAAGCTCCAGACCCCGTGGGTTGTTCTCGGGGACATCAAGGAAGACCGGCCCGCCCGCGGCATAGCCGGTCAGACCGGCGAACAGGGCCTCGGCGACCTGGGCATCGTCGGCGAACAGGGGCCCGATCTTGCACCCCTCCCGACAGCGCCGCACCACGCCGAAGCCCGCCAGCCGGCCGTCACGCCGGCACCCCAGGGCCAGGCCCGTGGGCTGGTCGATCCAGCCGGTCAGAAAGCTGGTCCTGGGGGCGGGGAAACAGGTCCGATCATAGGCAAGCACCTCGGCGAAAGGAAAATCCGCCAGGGGCACGACCACCTCGCCACCCCCCGCCGGCACCGCCGTCGGGCGGGTCGAAATCTCGGCGCGAAAGCGGATGTCGCGGTGGGAAAAGACGAAGCCACCCTTGGCGTAATAGGCCTGCATGGAGAAGACCCCGTCCATGCCGATGGTCGCCCCCGGGCGCAGCCGGGCGATCAAACGCTCCCGACGGGCGTGCCAGAGGGCGTTGCCCAGCCCCTGGCCGCGAAAGGGCGGGCGCACGATGAAGAAGCCCATGAAGCCGAAAGTGTCACCATAGGCGGTGATGGCCCCGCCGCCGATCAGTTCACCGTCCAGGTCCGCGGCGATGAAGGCCTCCGGGTCCGTGGCCCAAAACAGCTCGGCATCCTCGCGCCCGGGGTTCCACCCCTCCTGGGCGGCCCAGTCGACGAGCAGATCCACCTCGGGGCGGGTCATGGGGCGGATGGCAAGGGGGAAGGTTGCGTTCATGACAAATCCGATGCGCCCCGCCACGGGGCGCTGTTTCTGGCCAGGGCGGCAAGCTGGCGGCCCAGCGCCGCCAGATCCGCCTCAAGATCCGCCGAACCGTCCGTCATCGGCTCCCCGGCGTTGTCCGTCTCGCCCCGTCGGAGGGCAGCTTCCAGCCCTCCCGCCGTCGCCATCAGCTCCAGCGCGCCCAACGAGCCCGCGAGGCCGCGTAGGGTGTGGATGCGTCGGGCGGCGGTCTCACGATCGCCGGCGGCGAGATCGCGGCGGGTCTGTTCGACCACGTCAGCGTATTCAGTCAGGAATCGGTCCAGCAGGCGCAAGAAGAAGGCCCGGTCGCCGCCTAGGGCTCGGCAGGCGCTGACCCGGTCGATGCCGGGAATGGCCGGCAAGTCGTCAGGCGCCTCTTCACTCTCGCTCACAGCGGGAGGGGACTGGGGGGAGGGCGCGGACGTGGCCGGATCTGCCAACCTCACCCCCGCCCCTTCGTCGGATCCCACGGCAGCCCCTTCTTGCGTACCTTCACCCCCGGACGGGCGAGAGGCAGGTGCCCACCGCAACAGCACCGCCGTCATCCGCTCCAGATCCACCGGCTTGGCCAGCACATCGTTGGCCCCCGCGGCCCGCGCCGCTTGCTGTTCCGCCGTCATCACCCCGGCGGTGAAGGCGATGATCGGCAAGTCCGTGAGGCCCAGTTCATGGCGGATCATGCGTGTGGCGGTCAGGCCATCCATCACCGGCATCCGCACGTCCATCAGCAACGCGTCGAAGGCGGTGGGCCGGCTTGTGAGGAGTTCCACGGCCTGCCGCCCGTCGGCGGCCAAGGTCACGATTGCGCCCTCCAGCATCAGCGCCCGCTCCGCCACGTCCCGGTTCATGGCGCTATCATCCACCACCAGCACCCGCAGCCCGGTCAGGCGCGGCCCGGTGGGTGGCGGCGCGGGCAGCGCGGGCGCGGCCACCTCCGCGCCCTCCGCCGCCCGGGGGAACGGCAGTTCGAACCAGAAGGTGCTGCCCTCCCCCACCTGACTCTCGGCCCCGATCGTGCCGCCCATCAATTCCACCAGCCGCTTGCAGATCGCCAACCCCAGCCCGGTGCCGCCAAAGCGGCGACTGGTGCCCGCCTCGGCCTGGGTGAAGGGGGTGAACAGCCGGGCTAGCGCCTCGGGGGCGATGCCGATGCCCTGGTCGCGCACGGTAAAGCGCAGCCGCACCGCCGAAGTGCTGGATGCCAGTACCTGGAGCGTGAGCTTCACCTCCCCCCTTTCGGTGAACTTGACGGCGTTGCCCAACAGATTGAACAGCACCTGCTCCAGCCGCAGCCCGTCGCCCAGCAACGGCGCCACGGGTTCGTCGGGGATGGTGATGGAGAGCTTGAGCCCCTTGGCCTGGGCGGTTTGCTCCATCAGCTCCATCACCCGGACCAGCGCTCCCACCAGGTCAAAGGGCCGGGACTCGATGTGCAACTGGCCGGCCTCGATCTTGGAGAAATCCAGAATGTCGTTGAGGATCGCCAGCAGGGATCGCCCCGCCGTCTGAATGCGCCCGACCATGTCATGCTGGTTAGGGGTCAGCGACTCACGATCCAGCACCTGGGCCAGCCCCAGCACCGCGTTCATCGGCGTGCGGATTTCGTGGCTCATGTGGGCCAGGAACTCGCTCTTGGTCCGGTTGGCGCGCTCGGCGATGTCACGCGCCCGTTGCAACTCCTGCTCGTAGCGCTTCCGTTCGCGGATGTCACGGGTGATGCCGAGGATGCCCACGCAGGCGCCCTCGGCATCATAGATGCCGTTGGTGGTCACCTCGGTCCAGACGGTCGAGCCGTCCTTGCAGGGTTGCTCCAGTTCCCCCCGGAAGGGCTCGATCGGCCGTCCGGCCTGTATCGCGGCCATCACGCCTTTGAACTGCTCCAGGACGATAGCCCGCGATGCCGGGGTCAAGGCCTCGTCCATGGGTTGGCGCATGACTTCCGCCGGCGTATAGCCCCGCAGCTTCTCCACCGACGGGCTGACATAGGTAAAACGGCCGGCGAGATCCAGAGTCCAGATGACATCGGAGGCCGTATTGTCGGCGATCAGCCGGTAGCGTTCCTCGCTCTGGCGCAAGCTCTCCTGGGCTTGCGCGTTGAGCGCTATCTGGACTTCCAGCAGGTTGGCGCGGAGGCGTTCGGTATGGGAGAAGGCATTGATCAGCAGTTTACTGATCAGCAGGAACAGGATGGCGTAGATGGGGACAAAGAGGGTGATGAAGTCGACGCCGTGGCCGCTGGCGCCGCCAGGCGCATGGGGAACGAGCGCGAAATAATCGGCGGCGTAGCGGCCCACCCCGACCGCCAGTTGGGCGGCCAGCGCGCCCGTCAGGTCACCCAGCGGGATGGACGGCGTCTGCTTGCGGGCAACGAGGGCGATCTCGATGATGGCCCAGATCGATAGGGACCCGTCCAGCAGGGCGATCAGGACCAGCCGCGCTTCATGCAAACCGTGAGCGACAAACATCTCGAAGGTGTATCTGATCAGAAAGATCAGTACCGACAGGATGCCCGCCATCTGAAGCGACAGATAAACCGGAGGGTCGCTCCGGGACGAGAATAGACGTAGACCCACGGTTGTTTATGTCTTCATCGGGGTGGCTGGTACGGCCCGGCCGCGCGCTGGGGTCCGGGGCGGCGAGGGCGCTGCGGGCGCGACGGGCGTGTACAAGGTGGAGATCCCCGCCTTGCTCAGATCTGAAGTCGGCGCTGCCATTGACGGGTCAGCCTTGCGGGGTCTCCTGATAGATCAGGGTGATATCCACCCGCCGGTTCAGGCGCCGGCCCTCGGGATAGTCGTTGGAGGCGATGGGATAGTCGGGACCGTAACCGCGGGTCCGCATGCGGGGCGGGTAGACGCCGGAGGCGAGGAAATAGTTCTGGACGGAGTCCGCCCGGCGATCCGAGAGCTGCATATTGTGGGCGCGGGAGCCGGTGCTGTCCGTGTGGCCGGCGATGTCCAGCCGGGTCTTGCCGTAGCGATTGACGATGCTGGCGATTTTGTCCATGGTCGAGTAGAAGCCAGGCTTGATGACATCGGAATCGACCTCGAAGGCCGTCTCGCCGGTCATGCCCACCAACAGTTCGCCTTCGCTGATGCGCTCCACGCGGATCTGGCCGAGGGCGATCTCGGTGGCCAGGGCCTTCTGGAAGTCCCGCTGCTGCTGTTCCATATAGTTGCCGATCAGCCCCCCGACCAGGGCCCCGCCGATGGCGCCGATGACCGCACCCTGGGCGGAGTTGCGTGTCGCCAGGGCGCCGATGGCCGCGCCGGAGAGGGTGCCGATGCCGACGCCCTTCTCGGTCTCCGTCATGGGCCGGCGGTTGCCATATTCATCGGTGGCGCAACCAACGGTAAGCACGGCGGCCATGAGGGCGGTACCGATCTTCAGGGGATAGGGCATGCTAGGAATCTCCAGGTGGACGAAAGGGGTACGGGTCATTGCGTTAAGGCAATGGTAGCAGACCAGCCTCCCGTCCTGGTCAGGGCCCTCGGGGAGCCCGACCCGCGCGCGGAGGCCCTCAGACCAGGGATCCGTGTTACATACCGATACATTTTGTGACTTGCTTAATCATGAAACGCTAATATACTAATCATCAATCTGAACCAATACCCAATCGGGAGACGAAAAATGTTAGGTGCTATCGCTGCTGTCGCGCTTGTGGTTGGTGGAATTTCCGCCGGTGTCTCGGTCTCGCAGGATGACCAGCAGGCCCTCAACCAGCCCCAAGAGGCCGTCATCGAAGTCCAGGTCAGCAACGCCGATCAGATTCACGGCAACTGATGCCTGACCCCCACCAGCCCCGCCCGGGAGACCCGGGCGGGGCTTTTTTTATGGCACCGATTTTTGGCCCCTTGAATTTTGCTCCGTGACGAGGGAGGAAGACCTCAGCCGCGTCTTCCCTTCTCAGGGGCGTGACGGAGCCCCTTCCAATCGTTCTCACCGAGGAGATGAGCCTATCCCGCCCCCGCGGGCAAGGCTAAAATGCGCCCCTTTCTTTCCCAACCGGACCTGGACGACCTATGGAGCGCTATCACGTTTACGGCATCGGCAATGCCTTGGTGGACATGGAATACGAGGTCGAACTCGAGGACCTGGAGGCCCTGGGCATCGACAAGGGCGTCATGACCCTGGTGGACGAGGCCCAGCAACTCGCCATCATGGAGCACCTGGCCGACCGGCCCCACGAGCGGGGCTCCGGCGGGTCCGCCGCCAATTCCATCATCGCCGTCAGCCAGTTGGGCGGGCGCGCCTTCTATTCCTGCAAGGTGGCCAATGACCACCTGGGCCACTTCTACCTGGACGACCTGATCGCCAACGGCGTCGCCACCAACCGCCACGGCGAGCGGGAGGACGGCCACACCGGGCGCTGCGTGGTGCTGGTGACCCCGGACTCGGACCGCACCATGCTCACCTTCCTCGGCATCAGCGGCGAGTTCACCGACCGGGAACTGGTCCCGGCCGCCGTGCGCGCCGCGGACTACTACTACATGGAAGGCTACCTGGTGACCACCCCCGGCGCCCGCGTCGCCGCCATCGAGGGCCGCGACATCGCCCAGGCCGCCAGGGTGCGGACCGCTCTCTCCCTCTCCGACCCCAACATGGTCGCCCACTTCAAGCCCGGCATCCTGGAGATGATCGGCCCCGGCGTGGACCTGGTCTTCGCCAACGAGGCGGAGGCCAAGGGCATGGCCCGCAGCGACGACCTCCACGCCGCCATCGACTTCCTCAAGACCCTGAGCCGCGAGTTCGCCATCACCCTGGGGCCCAAGGGCGCCCTGGTCTTCGACGGCCAGGAGCTGATCGAGATTCCCCCAGTCAAGACCCAGGCGGTGGACACGGTCGGCGCCGGGGATATGTTCGCTGGCGCCTTCCTCTACGCCCTTACCCAGGGCTGGGAACACCGCGCCGCCGGCAACCTCGCCGCCGCAGCCTCGGCCAAGCTGGTGGCCAGTTATGGGCCCCGGTTGCCGGCGCACGAGACCCAGGCTGTTTTGAAGGGGTTAGGGTTTTAGACCGCCGTTGGCAATAGACGGCCTTAAGCAGTTGATTCGACCCGTCGTCTGCCAAGAGTTGTCGGCAATGGGTCGCGGCGGCGGACTCGCTGGATAACCGCCCAGGCCAGGACGGCCCGATTAGGTCGGCGCGTCGCCAGCATGAGCCGAAAAGAGCGTCAGCTTCACCGCCCCGCCCATGTTGACCAGCTCCGGCCGGCGGCCGGACAGCTCGGTGCTGGTGCGCACCAGGGTCAGGAACCCCTCGCCGCGCGTCTCCATATAGCGGCGCCCGGTACCAGGGCTCTCGTAATCGCGCAGGAAGCCGGCGAGGATCTGATTGCGGCGCACGGGCTGGCAACCGGCGTAGAGGTTCTCCTCGGTCAGGGTGTTATGCAGGCCGCCAGGGTTACGGATCTCGATCCGATCCGGGAACAGGGTGACGATGACCTGGGCGCCGGCGATCTCGTAATCACGATGGGCCAGGGCATTGACCACCGCCTCCTGCAGCGCGAAGTCGCTGTAGGCGGGCTTGTCCACCCGCCCGTAGGCATCCTTCCTGGAGACCGTGCTGACCATCGGGCTGGTCCGCAGATAGGTCACGACCCATTCGATCTGCTCCGTGATCGGGCCGGTCACCCGTTTTGCATCGCGCGTATTGCCGTCGGCGAAGCCATGATCGTAAACGGCGAGATCAACATAGGCCCCGGACACCTGCTGATCGGGCCGGTCGGCGAACAGCAGCACGCCCACGTTGGTCGGCCGCCAAGCGCCGTCATCGTCCTGCACCGCCAGTTTCAGATTGCCGAGCAGGCGCTCATAGGACAGGTCGGAATCGGCCAGGCGGTGATGAAAGCGGCGCTGATAGTAGGTCTCGAAGCGCGTGCGGTTCAGCGCGTCCAGATCCGCCCCAAGCACCGGCCGCTCCTCGAAAGGCAGCATCAACTGCCGCCGCGCCAGCAGCCGCCCCAACTGTTCCGCTGAAATCGGCGTGCGATGACTGCCGACACGCTTCAGGAAGCGGCCGTCGCTGGTCTGATGCACATAGAAGCGCGCCTGCGACACCTGCACCTTGAGACAAAGCCGGTGGCCGCCGTCGGCGCCCGGCAGCATGACCCAGTCCAGCACCGGCTCGATGGGCGGCACGCAGTGGGCCAGGGCGCATTGCAGGACGAACTGCTCAAGCTTGCCCCGCCTCCCGGGGTCGATGCCAATGATGCGGCCCTGATCATCGACGCCGAAGACGACCAAGCCCCCTTCGGAATTCGCCATCGACACCAACACCTCGGCGATGACCTTTGGTGCCCTACCCTCCTCGCTAGCGAAGCGTACCTGATCGCCTTTGAAGACCACCGCTTTCAGTTCGAGCAGGCTGTCCTCGCCAGCAGCGATCTCGGCAAGCAGCTCGGTTTTGTCGTCGTAGAGCATGGTGATAGGACTAGGCACCTGGGGTTGGTGTCATTAGTGTAATGCACCAATCCTGACGGAGCTGCTCACAACACAACGACGGTAGGCAGCTAAGGCCCTGTCAGTCCAGACCAGTCCCTGGCTGTGTGAACGAAAGGTAAACTGTCATTGCTGCTCATCATCGGTTCATCGCCCTGCTGTACCGCGATGACCAGCGAGTGTAACAACTGGTTGCACAAATTGCCTAGACTCATAACCTGGCGATTTTCCAGCGCTGCAAGGACCCGCTGGAACGGGAATTCTACCTCCGTATGTCCCGCAAATTCAGCTGGTCAAAGAACGTCCTCATCCACCAGATCGACAACCAGAGCTACGAGAAAGCGCTGCTTGGCCAGACCAATTTCGACCAGGCGCTGAAGCCGGAATTGCGTGCCCAGGCCAAGCTGGCGGTGAAGGACGAATACACCTTCGATTTTCTGGAGCTGGGGTGGCTAGCGTGCGATGTCGGCAGTACCGGCAGCCACGCCCCAACCAGTCCTCCCGCACCCTCCCGGTGCGCTCAGTGGTTCCCCCCCATGGTGACAAGCGGTAAAGTACCCTCCAACCCCCGCCCTGACCCCGTTCAAGGTAGAACGGCGACTCCAGCGCGGTGGGCCGACGTTGGCCAGTCGTACCCGCGCCGCCGTCTCACCGTTCCCATGGATTTACTGCCAGGACTGAGCAGTGAGCACTCCCTTCTTCGACCAGCCGATCCTCAATTCGCCCTACGCCTGTCCCAGCCGCCACTGGGAACTCGACGCCAGCGGCCAGCCCACCCAACGAATCATCAACACCCGGCGCCGGGCGGAATTCGTTACCCCCATCCCCAAGCCCCAGAAACAGAAGGGCGCTTCCGGGGCGAGGACATGAAGGATAAGCAGGCGACCATGGAGACCTACTGTGATGATCGACCGCCGATCTCGATTGACACTCGACCACCATTAAGAGGTCAACACCATGCCTGATCCCATTGCTACTGACATTGCCAAGCCGGAACTGGATAGCGCCGCCCGTGCCGTGGTTGCAGCGACCGTCTCCGCCGTCAACCCCGATCAGGTCATTCTGTTTGGCTCCCGAGCCCGCAGCGATGCTCAGGCGGATTCGGACATCGATCTGCTGGTCATCATGCCAGAACCTTTCACTGCCACGCGCAGCCGGCAGGGCCAGTTGCGCCTGATCAGGCGCGCGCTGCACGACTGCCGGCTGCCGGTGGATATCCTTCTGTATAGCCGCGATGAGGTGGATGTCTGGCGCGACTCTCCCAACCATGTCATTGGTCGTTCATTGCGCGAAGGAGTGGCCGTCTATGCAAGACCCTAGACACGCACGGCAGATGCTGAAGATGGCAGAGATGGACTTGCAAGCGATTGGCAATATGCGCGATCCACTTCAATTCGCCGACGCGATTTTCGGATTTCATGCCCAGCAGGCAACGGAAAAACTACTCAAGGCCTGGCTCAGCCTCAGTGGCACCGCATTTTCTCGCACCCACGACCTGCGGTTACTCTTGGCGCTGGTGGCGGATCAGGATGCGCGGGATATCGCCCCCTTCCGGGATCTGGAGGATCTGACCGACTACGGGGTGCAATTCAGATATGACGCGCCATTTGACCTGGAGCCACTGGATCGCGCGAGCCTCATCGCGCGTGTGCAAGAACTGCATCGGCTCGTGAAGCGACGTCTCGCGTCCGCTGAATCCCTTTGATCGGATCATGATTACCACGGCGCCAGAGCATAATGGGATGCTCGCCACCATGGATGGAGTCTTTACCCATTACCCGGAATTGAACGGACGCATCCTGACTTGAGCGGACGGCCAGGTCCGGGGGAGCATCAACGGCGTCGACGTGTTACTGATTAAAGAGCAATCAGCCGCCAATGAACGCAAAAAACGCAACTGACAGAGATGGTTGAGCCCAGACCCGCCTTTACCAGACAGGGGACAGGGCTGATCGACTCAAGCTGATGATTCGTCGCGTCCATTTACGTTCATGGGCGACTCAACCACTCTGTCAGGGATGATTCCAGCAGGGCCCGGTCATCGCGCCCGCAGCCAGAGCGCGTGTTTCACCCGCATATCCGCGAGCACCTCAAGATCGATCAGGTCGTCCTCGCGGATTCGTTCGTCGTAGTTCTCCCAGCCCATGAAATCCCGCAACGCGCCCAACAATCCCGCGTCGCACTGTCCGTCGACGGCCCCCTGGTAGAAACCCCGGGCCCGGAGAATCTGCTGGAGTTCGCCAGCGATAGCGGGGTCGATGTTTACGAGTTGCGCGGGATCGCTGCGAAAATAAGTCAGACGACAGATGGCGTACAACCGCTCCAGTTCATCGATCGGCCGCGCATGGTCGCAGACCGACAGGTCCACGAGACGATCGTCGAAACCGCCGTAACCGCCACCGGCCCGCACCACCTTGAGCGCCGCCGACTGCTGCCCGCGCCGATCGCCGCCGTTGGCCTGCCCGGCCCGCAGGGCCGCCAGCAACCGCTCCGCCAACGACCCCGCGGTATTCTCAAATCCCTGTACCATGGACTCCACCACTTGCGGACCGGCCAAGGTATTACCCTGGGCCGCGCAATACAGACCCTGCCGATCGCCGGCCCAGTCGAAGCAGTGGGCACCGGTAAAGCTGGCAGCCCGGCCCTGGGCATCGATGATGCCAACCTGACGATACGTACGCTGCGGGTCGCTGGCCGTCAGGATCTCCAGCGCCTGCTGGGGCGTGGCACCGTTTTCCAGCAGGGCCAAGCCACGCGGACCAAAACCGGTATTGCAGTAGGCTTGGGTCGCCACCGCCCCGACCCCCGTCCGCGCAAACGGGATGGAGGCGCCGACATTGGGAAACTTGGATTGCACGGCCACTCCCAAGTCGCCGTTGGCGGGATCAAAAGCAACGATGGAAAAGGTCATGAAGCCTCTCATCAGCCCTTGTGCTGAGGGTATTGGCCATCCACGCACTCACTGGACCTTACCGCTGCACAGGAAGGTCTACAACGGTGGGATCACTTTCACGAACCCCACGATCACACGCTGACCGATCAGCAGCACCGGGGCAGACGACGGATAGGAAATCCAAGCCACCCTGATCGCCCAGGTTGGCTCGGGAGCGGACGATAGCGGGGGCGCCATGGGTGGTCAACACCGACCAGCGACACACCGACCAGCGAAGCTGACGGGCGTCGGGGGCGGTGCAGGCGCGCGCGTTGCGGGGGCTCGCATCCGCGGCGCCGCGTGCCGCCGGGAGACGAGTGGGGCTGCACCGGGCCGTCCACCTCACCCGTCAGTACCCGGCCAGCCGCGTCCTGCTGAGCTACCGGTTCAACCTCCGCCCCTGCCACAGCAGATAGATCGCCGGGATGACGAAGAGGCTCATCAGCGGCGCGGTGACCATGCCGCCAACCATAGGGGCGGCGATGCGGCCCATGACCTCGGAGCCGACCCCTTCGAAGATGAGGATGGGCAGCAGGCCGGCGATGAGGGTGGCGACGGTCATGGCCTTGGGCCGCAGCCGCTGCACGGCGCCGGCCATGATGGCGGCCTTCAGGTCGGCCCGGGTGTTGAGCCGCCCCTGCTCCCGATACTCCGCCAGGGCCCGGTCCAGGTAGAGGAGCATGACCACGCCGAACTCGGCGGCCACCCCCGCCAGGGCGATGAAGCCCACCGCCACAGCCACCGACAGGTGGTAGCCCAGCCACCAGACGAACCAGACCCCACCGATCAGGGCGAAGGGCACGGTGGTCATCACCAGCCAGGCCTCGCCGGCGCGGCGGAAGATGAGATAGAGCAGGACGAAGGTGATAGCCAGGGTCAGGGGCACCACCTGGAGCAACCGCGCCCGGGCGCGCTCCAGGTATTGGTACTGGCCGGACCAGGCGAGGGCGTAACCCGGCGGCAGGCTGACCGCCTCCCGCACCCGGGCCTGGGCCTCGGCCACGTAGCCGCCGAGGTCGCGGTCCTGGATATCGACGTAGATCCAGCCGTTGAGGCGGGCGTTCTCGCTGCGCAGCATGGGCGGGCCGTCGACGATGACCAGCTCCGCCACCTGCCCCAGGGGGATCTGGGCGCCGCTGGGGGTCACCAGGGGCAACTGGGCCAGCTTCTCCGGGTCGTCCCGCCGCTCCCGGGGGAAGCGCAGGTTGAGGGGATAGCGCTCCCGCCCCTCCACCGTCTGGGTCAGGTTCATGCCCCCCACCGCCACGGCGATCAGCTCGTTGATGTCGGCCACGCTCAGGCCCAGGCGCGCCGCCTCCAGACGCTTGGGCCGGACCTCCAGATAGCGCCCGCCGCTGACCCGCTCGGCGATGACCGAGCGGGTGCCGGGGATGGCGCGCAGGACGCGCTCGATCTCCTCGCCCAGGCGCTGGATCTCCGCCAGGTCCGGCCCGGCGATCTTGACCCCCACCGGGGTGCGGATGCCGGTGGCGAGCATGTCGATGCGGGTCTTGATGGGCATGACCCAGGCGTTGGTCAGGCCGGGGATGCGCACCCGCTGGTCGAGCTCGGCGATGAGCTGGTCCAGGGTCAGGCCCTCCCGCCACTGGTCCCGGGGCTTGAGGGTGATGCTGGTCTCGATCATGGTCATGGGCGCCGGGTCCGTGGCCGTCTCCGCCGGGCCCACCTTGCCGAAGACCCGCGCCACCTCCGGGACGCTGGCGATGAGGCGGTCGGTCTGCTGCAGGAGCTGCTGGGCCTTGCCCGCGGACAGCCCCGGCAGGCTGGTGGGCATGTAAAGCAGGTCGCCCTCGTCCAGCTCGGGCATGAACTCGGTGCCCAGGCGTTGCAGGGGCCAGAGGGTGCTCACCAGCAGCAGGACCGCCAGGACCAGGGTGGTCCGGGGTGCCGCCAGCACGCCCCGCAGCAGGGGCCGGTAGAGGCGCATCAGCAGCCGGTTGAGGGGGTTGGCCTCCTCGGCGGGGATGCGGCCGCGGATGAAGTAGCCCATGAGCACCGGCACCAGGGTCACCGCCAGGCCCGCGGCGGCGGCCATGGCGTAGGTCTTGGTGTAGGCCAGGGGCGCGAAGAGCCGCCCCTCCTGGGCCTCCAGGGTGAAGACCGGGATGAAGCTCAGGGTGATGATCAGCAGGGAGAAGAACAGGGCCGGCCCCACCTCCCCCGCCGCCCGGGCGATCAGGTCCCAGTGGGCCTGGCCCTCCGGGGCCGCGCCGCCGTGGGCCTGGCGATAGCGCTCCAGGTGCTTGTGGGCGTTCTCGATCATCACCACGGCGGCGTCCACCATGGCGCCGATGGCGATGGCGATGCCGCCCAGGGAGAGGATGTTGGCGTTGATGCCCTGGTAGCGCATGAGGATGAAGGCCACCAGGATGCCCAGGGGCAGGCTGACCACCGCCACCAGGGCGGAGCGCAGATGAAAGAGGAAGACCAGGCACACCAGGGCGACGACGATCAGCTCCTCGATCAGCTTGTCCCGCAGATTGGAGACCGCGTCCAGGATCAAGGGGGCGCGGTTATAGGTGGTGAGGATCTCCACCCCCGCCGGCAGGCCGGGCTTGAGCTCCTCCAGCTTGGCCTTGACCGCGGCGATGGTCGCCAGGGCGTTCTCCCCCTGACGCATGACGACGATGCCGCCGGTCACCTCGCCCTCCCCGTCCAGCTCCGCCACCGCCCGGCGCATCTCCGGGCCGATCTCCACCCGCGCCAGGTCGCGCAGTAGGATGGGGGTGCCGTCCGGGCCCACATCAATGGGGATGGTCTCGATGTCCGCGACCGAGGTGATGTAGCCCCGGCTGCGCACCATGTACTCCGCCTCCGCCAGCTCCAGCACCGAGCCACCAACCTCCTGATTGGCGGCGCGGATGGCCTGGGTCAGGTGGCCGAGGGGGATGCCATAGGCGCGCAGGCGTTCCGGGTCCGCCACCACCTGATACTGGCGGACCATGCCGCCCACCGTCGCCACCTCCGCCACGCCGGGGACGGACTGGAGCTCCAGCTTGAGGTACCAGTCCTGGAGGCTGCGCAAGCGGGCCAGGTCCTGCTGGCCAGTCCGGTCCACCAGGGCGTAGCTGAACACCCAGCCGACGCCGGTGGCGTCCGGCCCCAGGCGCGGCGTGGCCCCCTCCGGGAGCTGGCCGGCGACCTGGCTGAGATACTCCAGCACCCGGGAGCGGGCCCAGTAGAGATCGGTGCCATCGGCGAACAGCACGTAGACGTAGGAGTCGCCAAACAGGCTGTAGCCGCGCACCGTGACCGCCCCCGGCACCGCCAGCAGGGCGGTGGAGAGGGGATAGGTGACCTGGTCCTCCACCACCCGCGGCGCCTGCCCGGGAAAGCTGGTGCGGACGATGACCTGGACGTCGGACAGGTCGGGGATGGCGTCCAGCGGCGTCTGACGCAGGGACTGGAGGCCCCAGACTGTCAGCAGCAGGGTGGCGAGGAGGACCAGAAAGCGGTTGCGGATGGACCAGTGAATGAGGTGCTTCATGGCCGCGCTCCCTCCCTAGGGTCGGGGATACGGGTCGCAAGCGGCCGATAGCGCTTAGCGATCCGATAACGCTCAGTGGTGATGATGGGCATGATCCACCTCCTGGCCGCTGGTCTGGCCGGCATCCCCGACGCTTGCCTTGTCTTCCCCGGCACCCCCCCTGGCAACCGCCTCAGAAGTACCCCCTGAGGTTAGCCGCTGAAAGCTCGCCCGGAGGCTGGATTCGGAATCGATCAGAAACTGGCCGGAGACCACCACCTCGTCATGCTCTTTCAGGCCAGCGATGATCTCCACCTCGCCACCCAACCGGGCACCGGTGGTCACGTCCACCGGCTGGAAGCGGCCCTCGCCTAGGGCCAGGACCACGCTCTCGCGCTCGCCGGTGTGGATCAGGGCCTCCCGGGGAATCTTGAGCACGTTCCGCCGCCCTTCACCCTCGATGCTCACCTCGGCGAAGAGGTTGGGCCGCAGCGCCCCGTCCGGGTTGTCGAACACCAGCCGTACCGGCAGGGTGCGGGTCTTGGGGTCCAGTTCCGGATAGAGATAGTCCAGTTCCCCCTCCCAGGTACGCCCGGGATAGGCCGGGACCCGCATCTGGGCGCTCTGGCCAGGCTCCAGGCCAGCGATCTGGTGCTCGAAGACATCCACCCGCACCCAGACCCGACGGTTGTCCACCAGGGTGAACATGGTGCTGTCCGGGGTGACGTACATGCCCTCCCGGGCGGTGAGCCCGGTCACCACCCCGGTGATGGGGGCCGGGATGGGGATGGTGTCCCGGGTCTCGCGGCTGGTCTGGATGGCGTCGATGACGGCTTCCGGGACGTCCAGCAGACGCAGCAGGTTGCGCGCCTTGTCGGCCTTGACCGCGACCGGGCCACCGCCACCGACCCTGCGCCCACCAGCCCCCGAATCGCCCCCCGAGCCTGTGACCGCGCCCGCACCCGTGCTGGTGTCCTTGCCCACGACCAGGCCTGTGCTCCCTCCCCCGCCTCCGCGCGCGGCCCTGCCCGTGGTAGAAGACGAATGTCCCAGCGCCAGCAGAAAATCGATCTGGGCGGCCAGGATGTCCGGTGAGTAAAACTCCGCCAGGGTCTGGCCCTGGGTGACGGTCTCGCCTTCTGCCCGCACCGCCAGGCGGGTGATCCAGCCGGAGGCCCGGGGGTGAAGGTGGGCGATGCGGGTCTCGTCAAACTGCACCCGGCCGAGAGCGCGGACCGGTTCCCAGAGATTGCCGCGCTCGACCCTGGCGGTGCGCAGGCCCAGGTTCTGGATGAGGACACCGTCGAGCCGAACCTCCGGATAGCCCGTCGCCGGGGCCTCCGCGGCCCGGGCGACCAGGTCCATGCCGCAGATGGGACAGGTGCCGGGGGCGTCCTGGACGATCTGTGGATGCATGGGGCAGACATACTGGGTCTGGCTCTGGGGTTTCAGGAGGCTTGCCCCTTGGTCCTGACCTGAGTCGGGATGCTGATCATGAACTGAATCCGGATGCTGATCATGAACCGAAGCGGGATGATCGTGATGTAGGTGGGCATCTCCGCCCTGCCCCGCCGTTTGCTGGGACATTGCCTCTTGCCCCGTTCCCGGCATGGCTTGGTCATGGGGGTGCGATTCCTGCCCTAGACCCGCCAGGGGCCAGGCAAACAGGATCAGGCAGATCAGGGTACCGACGGTCAGGCTGCGCCAATTAGAGGGGCACCCGGAGAGACGCGGGCATCGGATGTTGGATTGATGACGAAAGTTGAACGGGCGCCGCCCATCGGACGAGCGCCGGAAAAGAGTGCTGAACACGCAATTTCTCCCAACAAAGGGCCAAGGAACACCTCCGCCTGACCGGGACCCACGGGGGAACCGGCCAGGGCAAGCCTCAGCTCAAGGTCAGGATCGGCGGTCGGGAGACGGGTTCGGGGTCGAAGCGGTAGAAGTGTCGGGCCGCCAGGGGGGCGGCCGGGGGAGGCGGAATGAGAAAGGTCGGCACGGGTCCGGCTTCACCCTGCAGGGAGACCCCGAGGCTGAGTTGCAGACTGCACTTGTGACAGTCGAGCCAGGAAGCGGGCGGCGAGGGCGAGGGCAACCCCGCGGCGGCCGACCGCTCATCCGCCAGACTTTGCCCAACCCCAGGGACCTGGGGGTCCGCGGCGGAAAGGTGACAGCCGGCATACGCGGCCGGCATCCGCTCCAGTGGGCTGGCGTGACGGCAACCCAACAATGACGAGGCCAGGATCTGTCCCTGCAAGAGCAGGAGGCAAAGGGCCAAGATCGTCCTGACGGTCGCGCGGGGAAGGTTCATACTCCATCATAGTGACATCTATTTGCGTTTTATCAAGCCAGGCCCCTGGTAACCGGGGTTATCATGCCCTAGGATCATCCATCCCTCGCGGTCCGGCAGCGAACAGGCGGCCATCCGCGCCCAACGCGTCCCCATCCGCCGTTCATCGAGATGGATGGACCAGTCATCCCCCTCGCCCCCTCCCCAGCCGGCATGACTCCTCCCCTCACCCAGCCCCCACGCGCACCTGACCAGGCTCGAACCCTCGCGGGCTGGCGGGAATGGCTGGCCTTGCCGGCACTGGGGATCCCGGCGATCAAGGCGAAACTGGATAGCGGCGCCCGGACCTCGACCCTGCACGCCTTCTTCACCGAGCCCTTTCGGCAGGACGGCCAGGACTGGCTGCGCTTTGGCGTCCATCCCCTCCAGCATCGTCTGGGCCTGGTGACGCTCTGCACCGCCCAGGTCCTGGACCGGCGGATCGTCAGCGACTCTGGCGGGCATCGGGAGAGCCGCTGGGTCATCGCCACGCCGCTGCGGCTGGGCACGGCGGAATGGACCATCGAACTGACCCTCACGGATCGGGATTCCATGCTCTTTCGCATGCTGCTGGGACGCAGCGCCATGAGCGGACGGCTGCTGGTGGACCCCCAGGGCTCCTATCTCGCCAGCCGCAAGCCACGTCTGAAACGCCTTTATCCGGCCCTGGCCGCTGGGGACCCCCCACCGAGATGAAAATCGCCATCCTGTCGCGCAATCCCCGCCTCTATTCGACCCGGCGGCTGGTGGAGGCCGCCACCCAGCGGGGCCACGAGGCGCGGGTCATCGACGTCCTGCGCTGTTACATGAACATCGCCTCCCACCGCCCCACCATCCATTACAAGGGCGCGGAACTGGGCCCCTACGATGCCGTCATCCCGCGCATCGGCGCCTCGGTCACCTTCTACGGGACCGCCGTGCTGCGCCAGTTCGAGATGATGAACACCTACACCCTCAACGAGTCCGTCGCCATCACCCGCGCCAGGGACAAGCTGCGCTGCCTGCAACTCCTGGCGCGCAAGGGGATCGGCCTGCCGGTGACCGGCTTCGCCCATTCCCCGGACGACGTGCAGGATCTGATCAAGATGCTCGGCGGGGCGCCCCTGGTCATCAAGCTGCTGGAAGGTACCCAGGGCATCGGCGTGGTCCTGACCGAGACCGACCAGGCGGCGGAGAGCGTCATCGAGGCCTTCATGGGGCTCAAGGCCAACATCCTGGCCCAGGAGTACATCCGCGAGGCTGGCGGCGCCGATATCCGCTGCTTCGTCATTGGCGACAAGGTGGTGGCGGCGATGAAGCGCCAGGCCAAGCCCGGGGAGTTCCGCTCCAACCTCCACCGTGGTGGCTCCGCCAGCCTGGTGCGCATCACGCCGGAGGAGCGCTCCACGGCGGTGCGCGCCGCGAGCATCCTGGGCCTCAATGTGGCCGGGGTGGACATCTTGCGCTCCAACCACGGCCCGGTGGTCATGGAGGTCAACTCCTCTCCCGGCCTGGAGGGCATCGAGACCGCCACCGGCAAGGACATCGCCGGGCTCATGGTCCAGTTCATCGAGCGCAACGCGGGGGCGCGCAGTTCCCGCACCCGGGGCCAGGGATGAGCGCCCAACCGCCACCGGCAAGGGACCTCGCCATGCTCGTGAGCCAATTTAACGAACTCAGCCCGCGCTCGGGTGGCCTGGGCGCCTTGCGGGGCCAGGGATGAACGCCAAGCTGGAGATCGGCGGCAGCGACATCCCCCCCGGCGAGCGCCGGCTGGTCGAGCTGCGCCTGCCCCTGCTCTACACCCATACCCCGGTGGTGCTCACCGCTCAGGTCATCCGCGGCCGGCGCGACGGCCCCCGGCTCTTCGTCTGCGCCGCCATCCACGGCGACGAGATCAATGGCGTCGAGATCATCCGCCGGCTGCGCCAGTGCCCGGGCCTGGAGCGCCTGCGTGGCACCCTGATTCTGGTGCCGGTGGTCAACGTCTATGGCTTCGTCCGCCAGTCCCGCTACCTGCCCGACCGGCGGGATCTCAACCGCTGCTTCCCCGGCTCCGACAAGGGCTCCCTGGCCGCCCGCCTGGCCAACGCCTTCCTGGAGGAGATCGTCGCCAAGACCGACTTCGGCGTCGACCTGCACACCGGCGCCGTCCATCGGGAGAACCTGCCCCAGATCCGCGCCACCTTCGAGGAGAGTGGCCGGGTGGAGGCCCTGGCCAAGGCCTTTGGCAGCCCCGTCATCCTCAACGCCGACCTGCGTGACGGCTCCCTGCGCGAGGCCGCCGCCCGCCTGGGCGTGCCGGTGCTGGTCTACGAGGCCGGCGAGGCCCTGCGCTTCGACGAGCTAGCGATCCGCGCCGGCGCGCGCGGCGTGCTGGGGGTTATGCGCGAGCTGGGGATGCTGGGCAAGGCCAAGCGCGCCAAGGAGGCGCGCCACACCCATCCGCAGGCCGTCATCGCCACCTCCAGCCAGTGGGTCCGCGCCCCCCAGAGCGGCATCCTGCGCGCCACCAAACCCCTTGGGACGCGGGTGGAAAAGGGGGAGGCCCTGGGCTGGATCGCCGACCCCCTGGGCGAAAACGAGGTGGTGGTGGAGGCCCCCACCGCCGGGGTGGTCATCGGCAAGGTCAAGCTCCCCCTGGTCAACGAGGGTGAGGCCCTCTACCATATCGCCCGCTTCGGCGCCCCGGACATGGCGGCCGAGGCGGTGGAGCGCTTCCAGAACGCCGTCGGCCCCGAGTCCGACGCCGTGCCGCCGCTGGAGCCGCCGCTTAACTAATGTATTTATTGAAGTTTATGAGTTCGGACCCCGCGTGCGCCAGGAGGGCTTTGGTGGCACAAGGTGCTGACTCTCTTACTCCCTCCCCCCTGGTGGGGGAGGGTTGGGGAGCGGGGGTCTGAACGGGTACATGGAAGACAGCTACCCGTTTCGCCCCCTTGGCCTGGTCCGCTCCTGCTACACCGGTAAATTCGGCATCCCCCGGCAGCCGGGGCTGGTGACGGCAGCGGAGGCGCGGCTGGAACTCTTCGCCGAGTTTGCCCGGGAGGAGGCCTTCGCCGGGTTAGAGGGCTTCAGCCACCTCTGGCTGCTGTTCGTCTTTCACGACGCCATCGACGAGGGCTGGCGGCCCACCGTGCGCCCGCCCCGGCTGGGGGGGCGCCGCAAGGTGGGGGTCTTCGCCAGCCGCTCACCCCACCGGCCCAACCCCATCGGCCTGTCGGCGGTGGAATTTCGCGGTTTCGTCCGTGGCTTCGACCGGGAGGGCGGCGGCCAGGGCGGCCTGGCCCTGCGGCTGGGTGGCGTGGATCTTCTGGATGGCACCCCGGTGCTGGACATCAAGCCGTATGTCCCCTACGCCGACTGCCTGCCCCAGGCCAGTTCCGGCTTCGTCCCCCCGCCCACTGACCAGGAGCGGGAGGTGATCTTCAGCCCCCAGGCCCTGGCCCAGGCGCATCAAATGTCCCAGGCGCGAGCCCCGTTCCAGAGGCGAGTCCCGGCCCAGACGCAAGCCCTGGCCCAGACCCAAACGGAGGAGCTGGAGCAGGCGGCGGACCCCGACGGAGAGCGCCAACTGGTGGATCTCGTCACCCAGGTCCTGCGCCAGGACCCGCGTCCGGGCTACATGGACCGCTACCCCAAGCGCCAGGACTTCGCCCTGCGGCTCTACGATCTGGAAGTCCGCTGGCGCGAGCACCAGGGCCGGATCCTGGTCACCGCCGTGGAGCCGGTGGGGGACTGATCGATCCGATAGTACCGAGTTGGCGGAGGACTGCTTGGTTTGGCATTGCCGAGTTTGAACGCGAAATCCCGTTCGGCCTGGCGGGCGGCGACTCTCAGGGAGGTCCGACCAAGGTCAGTGATCCGCTCCCCCACCCTGGGGCGCGCCTGACGCCAAGTCCTCCGGCCCGGCAAGACAAACCCGATTTCGCCCTGAGGCCTTGGCCTGGTAGAGGGCGTCGTCCACCCGCTTCAGCCAGTGCGCGAAGTGCTCCTCTGGCCTCAGTTCCCCCACCCCAAAGCTGGCCGTAACGATGCCGATCTCCGGGATCGGTGGGTTGGCTATCAGGACGCGGAGTTTTTCGGCCACCTGGAAAACATCACCCCCGCCGCAGCGGGGCAGCAGCACGATGAATTCCTCGCCGCCCCAGCGCCCCAGCACGTCCACCGCGCGTAAGTGGCCCTGTATCCGGCGCGTCACCTCCACCAGCACCCGGTCACCCGCCTGATGGCCCAGGTTATCGTTGATAGCCTTGAAGTGATCGATGTCAAACATCAACAGCGTCAGGGGCTCGTCATCGCGCCGGGCGCGGGCGATCTCCACTTCCGCGGCCTCTTCGAAATAGCGTCGGTTCCAGACCCCCGTCAGGTCGTCGGTAGTGGCCAGTTGGTTGAGTTTCGTGTTCAGACTGAGCAACTCGGCGGTGCGCGCTTCCACCTTGAGTTCCAACTCGGCACTCAGCTCCCGGTAACGCTGCTCGCTCTCCCGCAGATGGCGCTCGGCGCGCTTGAGATCGGTGATGTCCTCCGCCGTGCCGTTGAGCCCGATGATGTCGCCGGCCGGGTTGCGCAAGGGGTAATAATGCGCCCGCCACACCCTTTGGCCCCCCGGCTGGCTCGCGGAAGCCTCGTTGATTTCGACGTTCAGCAAGGGCTCGCCAATGGCGATGATGTTGCGAAAGATGGGCTCGACGCTATCGGCCAGGTCCGGCAGGATCTCCCGGACGGTGCGGCCGAGATGAGCGGCGACGGGCTGGCCGTTGATCGCGGCCAGGCGTTCGTTGATGCGCAGGTAGCGCAATTCGGTATCCAGGACGAAGAGGCCGACCGGGGCGGTGTCATAGTAGGCCTGGATTTCCGTCAACTGGCGCCGCGCCAGTTCCTCGCTTTGCCGGAGCCGCTCCTCGACCTCCTTGCGTTGGCTGATGTCGGTCACCAGGCCGAGAAAGCCCGTGGGTTGGCCCTTGACATCGCGTGCCAGGGCGATAGTGACCAGGGCATGGGCAAGACCCCCATCCCGCCGCCGGTAGCACTTTTCGATGATCCCCGAGCCCTCGCCGCGCAGCAGCGCTTCGAGCAGGGTCCGTTCCCACGCCCAGTCCTCCGCTGAGATGAAATCGCTCAGGTGCCGGCCGATGAGATCCTCGCGGGCCTGGCCGACGATCGCGCAATAGCGATCATTCACGTGCACCAGGTGGCCCTCGAGATCGATCTCAGAGATGCCGGCCAGCCCCTGGTCGACGAAGGCACCCAGGCGCTGTTCGCTCTCATGGCGGATCGTCGCCTCCCGCGCGGCCCTCAGGGCCTCCTCCTGGCGCAGGCGCGGGCCGAGGTCGCGCGCCGTGGACAGCAGCACCCGCTCGCCTTCCAGATCGATGGCGCTCAGGGTTACCTCGCTGGGGAAGTCCTGGCCAGTATCGGCACGCCGGTGCACCCAATCGAAAGTCAGGCTGCCGGTGCGCAGGGCGCTGGCAATTTGTGCGGCGGCCGCCGCCACCGAGGGGACGCCGTCGGGCTGGCGAGGTGGCGACAGTTCACAAGGGTGGATACCGATGAAGGCCTCGCGCGAAGGGAGGCCGAAGAGACGCAGGGCGGCCGGGTTGCAGTCGATGAAGTGGTCAGGGCTGAGCACCATCACGGCCTCGCTGGAGGCCTCGAAGAGGGCACGGAAACGTGCCTCCGAGCGGGCCACGGCCGCTAGGGCCTCCTTGAGCTCGCTGATTTCGGAAGAGAAACCGATCAGGCAATCCCCCTGGCCGGGCCGCCGGAGGGGCAGCTTCACGGACCAGAAGTGATGCGGCCGGCCATCGGGATCGACCAGGCACTCCTCACTGGCCTGGCGCGCGCCGGTGGCGAAGACCAGGTCGTCGAGCCGTTTGAACTCGCCGGCGAGTTCGGGAGGAAAGAGTTCGGCGTCGCTGCGCCCGAGAATCTCCGCCTCGGGGCGACCGAAGAGGTTCGCCACCTTGGGGTTGACGTAGAGGTAACGCCCTTCCCGGTCCTTCATATAGATGTGGGCATCGACGTTGTCGAGGACGATATCGATGAGTTGCCGGTATTCCGCCAGCTTGTCCTCGTTGGCGCGCCGATCGGTGATGTCCAGGGAGAGGCCGCACAGGCCCACGATCCGACCTAGGTCATCCCGCAAGGGGGCCTTGACGCTCCAGTAGCTGCGGACCTCGCCCGTCGCCTTGATGACGTTGCGTTCCTCACGCTCCAGGGTCTCTCCGGCCTCAAGCACCCGCTGGTCATTCTCCCGGATGACGGCGGATTGGCTGAAATCGAAAAAGTCGCCATCGTCGCGACCCTGGACCATCGCCAGAGGGGCCCCGAACAGCTCGCAGACCAGGCGGTTGGCATAGGCGTAGCGTCCAGCCTGATCTTTGGTGTAGATGTAGACCCCCAGGGTATCGAGGGCCAGGCGCAGGCCCCCCAGCTCAGCCTGGAGCCGTCTAACTTCCTGATTCAATGACTGGCCATCTTGGTCATGGTCGTCGGGCATAGGGGGGCGGATTTCGGGCATGCTGAACAATCATGTAGCTAAGCTTAGCGCCAAGTACCTGGCCTTGCCTAACCCGCCTCAAGGTGAAAGACGGCTCGGGCGTGGACGGGCCCGCTCAACCCGCGCGACCCGTCCAACCCGCTGGGACTCGCTCAACTCGCTCGAACCGCTTGGCCTAGGGTTACAGGCTTCAGCGCAGGAAACCGTGCTCGGCGAGAAAGGCGGCGGTGATGCCCGGCTGGCCGCCCGGCTCCGCCGCCCGGTCGCCCAGGACCAGGCGCTCCAGGTAGCGGGCGATCAGGTCCACTTCCAGATTGACCCGCGTCCCCGCCTGATAGTCACCGATGATGGTCTCGGCCAGGGTGTGGGGGACGATGTTCAGCTCGAAGACGGCGCCGTCCACCGTGTTGACCGTCAGGCTGGTGCCATCGACGCAGATGGAGCCCTTCTGGGCGATGTAGCGCGCCAGCCCTGCCGGGGCCTGGACGCGAAAGCGCCAGGAGCGCGCGTCCTGGTGCCGTTCCAGGATCTCGCCGACCCCGTCGACATGCCCGCTGACCAGATGGCCGCCAAGGGGCGTCGCCAGGGTCAGGGCCTTCTCCAGGTTGACGTGACTCCCGGGCCGCAGCTCCCCCAGGGTGGTCAGGGACAGGGTCTCGCGGGAGACATCCGCCGCGAAGTGCCCCCCCGCCAGATTGACGGCGGTAAGACAGACCCCATTGACGGCAACGCTGTCCCCCAGGACCAGGCCCGCCAGGGGCAGCTTGCCGGTGCTCAGGGTCAGGCGGACGTCGCCGCCCCGGGGTTCAAGGGTCTGGACCTGGCCGATGGCCTGAATGATGCCCGTAAACATTGCAGCGTCTCTAGCCTCCTGAAGCATGGCGCGAAGCGGTGGGCCCGCCTTATAGGGGGCTGGCTATCATATACCGACCGCGCGGCCTTGTTCGCCACGCAGAGGAGGCACGGGGAAACACGGCTTCCCGCCGGTGGGTCGCCCAAGGGCGCTTGGGAGCGCGAGAGCTCGAGAGCGCCAGTATCTGAAAAACCTCCGGCACGACCAGTTGGGGAACTCATCCCGGCTGCGGGTGCCAGATGATAGCCGTTCAGGTGCCGCAAAAGGTCTGGCGCACCACTTCGTGGGGTTCGGGCGGGCGCCGGTAAGCGGCAGTCGCGGGGCCGGCATGCCAGGGATTGGCCAGCGCCGCCAGCAGTCCCTCGAAGGGGCCCTGGTCGCCAGTGACCGCGGCGTCCAGGGCCGCCTCCACCCGGTGATTGCGCGGGATGAGCGCCGGGTTGGCGCGACCCATGGCGTCAGCCCGGGCCTGGGGGCTAGTCGTTTCCTGCCTTAGCCGGGCCCGCCAACGGTTAAGCCAGTCGGTCAGCGCGGGATAAGCCTCGCCGAAGACTTCCCGCAGTGCCTGATCCGACCCCGTTCCCGCGCCCGACGCCATGCCCGCTATCCTCTCCCCCTCAGGCGTACCGGCACGCTGGTCGAGAGCCGCAACCACGGCCGCGCTGTCCCGGGCGATACCCAGGTGAATGCCGAAATCCATCGCCGCGGTGTTGAGGGCATGGAAGCCGTTGGTGAAATCGACGCGGGCAGCCGCCATGATCTCCAGCAGGTCCTCGATCAACCCGGCATCGCCCTCCCGCGCCTCCAGCAAGCCCAGCTTGGGCCGGAACACGGCCAGCCAGGCCGATGTGAACACGGCGCCGAAGCCGTCGATGGCCTCCTGGGCCAGCCCCAGGGCCTGGTCGGCGTCCGGGTCGAGCAGCGGCAGCAGGGCCTCCGCCAGGCGGGCCAGGTTCCACTGGGCGATGCGGGGCTGATTGCCATAGGCATAGCGGCCGTGGTGGTCGATGGAGCTATAGACCTGGTCCGGATGGTAGGCGTCCATGAAGGCGCAGGGGCCATAGTCGATGGTCTCGCCGGCAATGGACATGTTGTCGGTGTTCATGACGCCGTGGATAAAGCCCACCCCCAGCCAGCGGGCGACGAGGGCCGCCTGGCGGATGATCACCGTCCGCAGCAGGTCCGCGTGGGGTCGATCACTGGCCCGCACCTCCGGATAGTGGCGGTCAATCACGTAGTCGGCCAGGTGGCGGAGCGCCTCGGTATCGCCACGCGCCTGAAAGTATTGGAAGGTGCCCACCCGCACATGACTGCGCGCCACCCGCGTCAGCACCGCCCCGGGAAGGCCACCGGCGTCGCGAAAGACCGGCTCGCCGGTGGTGACCGCCGCCAGGGAGCGGGTGGTGGGGATGCCCAGGGTCGCCATGTATTCGCTGATCAGGTACTCCCGCAACACCGGTCCCAGCCAGGCCCGGCCATCCCCCCCGCGGGAGAAGGGCGTGCGGCCGGAACCCTTGAGCTGGATGTCCAGGCGCTCGCCGGTCGGGTCCCGGACCTCACCCAGGAGGATGGCTCGCCCATCGCCCAGTTGCGGCACGAAGCCCCCGAACTGATGGCCGGCATAGGCCATGGCCAGGGGCATCGCCCCCTCCGGCACCCGGTTGCCGGCGAAAACCTCCACGGCCTCCGGCGACCGCAGGGCCGCCGCGTCCAGTCCCAAGCGGGAGGCGAGGGGTTCGTTGAGCTTGACCAGTCGTGGCTGGGCCACCGGCACCGGCGCCAGGCGGGCGAAGAAGCGCTCGGGCAGTCGGGCGTAGCTGGTGTCGAAGACAAAGGGCATGGGCACCTCCCCGAGGTCAGTAAGTTGGGGAGGTGGGGGCGCCGGGGACTGACTGAAAGGCGGGCGCCGACATACCGTCACCCGACCATCCCCTGGCCGGCCATTAGCCCGACCAAAAACCGAAATGCGCGAGTCTGACTAAACTTAGGGTAGAGGTAGTGTGCGTCGCGCCCTGTAATCCCCGCGCTCCCTGCGGTCCCAGACATCCCGGCGCTCCCAGCACTCACGGTGCTTCCGGTCCTCTCGGTACTCGAGGCAATCCTGGCACGGCCGGTGACGCCCGCTCACTGCCCGCCTCCTTTCGAGGCGCCTTGACCTATTAGCCGCTTTCCCAGTCAGTCAGGAGATGATCCCATGAACACCGCTTCTCATACCCTGGGACGAATCAGCATCCCCCTCGCCCTGTCCACCACCTTCCTCCTGGCCGGCTGTGGCACCACCACCGGAGAACGCACCGCCAGCGGTGCCATCATCGGGGGTGCCACAGGGGCGGCCATCGGCTCCACCGGTGGCCGCACGGCCGAAGGGGCCCTGATCGGCGCCGGTGTAGGTGCCCTGGGCGGGTATCTCTACGATCAGGAACAACGGCAACGCTACTATGACCGCTACGACTACCGGTATGACGATCGCTACTACCGGGACCCCTATTACGATCGTTACCGGGACCGCTATCCCTACCGCTATCCGTACTCGACGGGATATGTCTATCCGTCCTACGACCTGCACTCCTTCTAGTGCCGGCGTCAGGCGACCCGGGCCAGGAGGCGGCTGATCTTTTCGGCCTTGACGAAGGCCTGTTCGATAGCGGCGATCTGCGCCGGATTCATGGTCCCGGCCACCGGCTTGCGGCGGGTCTGGGCCAGAACCACCGCCAGGCCCCGGGTCACCTCCAACCAGTGATTCATTTCCCGCAAGGCGTCACCCGAGGGGCAGATGACCTGGTCAAAAATCTGGTCCGCGATATCGTGTGCTGAGTTTTCTTGCAACATGAACGGCTTCCTGCTGAGGACGTGAAGAGTTAAAGGGTCCAAACCTCAAGTCAAGGCTACAGCTTGCGAATTGTCAAGTTGTGCGGGTGTTATGCGCGGGACCTAGGCATCCAGCACGGATCGCCCACGGGTAATCAGGTTGTGTCGGATGTCGTGACGCTGGTCGTGTGCGCTTTCCAGGCCTGGGCTCCACCGCTCAGGCCCCCACCGCCCGCCAATCGGCCTGAACGAGGTTACGTTCCGCGCGGCCGAAGACCAGGCCGACCTCGAACAGGCCCTTGCCGGGCTGGCCGCGGTACTTGGCGCTGTAACCCCGGGCCAGGATCTGGGCGAGGGCGGGGTTGGCGCCGCGCTGGTCGGCCTGGGCAGTTCCGGGCCATTCATCACCTCCGCCCATCCCGGGGGGAAGAGCCCCTGGACCTTCACCCTCACCCTGGCCACCCGTCCTTGACGCGATAGCCACCGTGGCGTCCGCGAGACCAGCCGGCAGCGCGTCACGCCGCAACTTGATCTCCATGACGTAGGTGTAGCCGGCGATCCTGACGGTGAGATCCACCTGACCGTGGTTGCTGATGTCCTCGGGAATGACCTGGGCATCGAGGCTGGCCAGGAAGGCATAGAGCACGCTGGCGTAATAGCCCTCGGCCTCCGCCAGGTCGTTGCCGGTGAAGTGGCGCCAGGGGATGCCGGCGAAGAGGCGGCGAATGGCGGCGATCAGGGCTGGGACATCGCCGGCGGCCAGGGCATCGTAAAGGCCGTCCTGCAAGCGCAGGCGCTCATTCTCAATCCCGGTGTAGCCGGTGATGAGCTGGTCATGCAGGGCGAGACGCACCTCCTGGTTGGGCACGGACAGGTGAAAGATCAGCCGCCCGCGCCGGGTGCTGGTGCCGACCACCGTCAAGTAGCCGCTCTGGAACAGCAGGGTGATGGGGTTGATGCGCTCGACGTCGAAGGAGTCGAGGATCTCCTCGCTGACCTCGAGTTGCTCCAGGTCGGGGAGGAAGTAGCGCTGGCGCTGGAAGATCTTGATCAGGAAGCTGGGGTTGCCGGTCTCGAACCAGTAGTTGCGGTAGCTGTGACCCTTGGCGATGAAGAGCAGGATATCGAAGGGGTTGTAAACCGCCTCGCCCAGGAAGCCGTAGCCGTTGTACCAGCGGCGCAACTCTTCCCAGTCCACCCCCGCCAGGTGGGCGGCAAAGGTGGTCTCCAGGTCCCGCTGGGTGTAGCCACACAGGGTGGCATAGCGGGCATCCAGGGTGAGGTCGTTCAACTGGTTGAGCCCGGAGAAGAGGCTGACCTTGCTGAACTTGGTTACCCCGGTCATGAAGACGAATTGCAGGTTGGCGTCCTGGGCCTTGAGTACCGAGTAGAGGTTCTTCAGCCCCTCGCGGATGTCGGCGGCCGCCTCGGGCCGGTCGATGTTGTCGAGGATGGGCTTGTCGTATTCGTCGACCAGGACGACCACCGGCTGGCCATGGCGGTCGCGGGCGTGGCGGATCAGGTCGCCAAAGCAACCCGGGACATCGTTATGTTCCCAGTCACAGGCGATGCCGAGCCGCTCGCCGTTGTCCTGGATCAGGCGATAGATGCGCCGGTCCAGTTCCCCTCGGCTTTGCACCACCCCGGCAGCGAAGTCCAGCAGGATGACCGGATAGCGCCGCTGCCAGTCCCACTGGTCGTGGATAAAAAGGCCGCGAAAGAGCGGTTCATTACCCTCGAATAGCTCCTTCAGGGTATCGACGAACAGGCTCTTGCCAAAGCGGCGCGGGCGGGAGAGGAAATAGGCCTTACCCGTCTCCGCCAGCGCCAGGGCGTGGGCGGTCTTGTCCACGTAGGCATAGCCCTGCGCGATGATCTGGCGGAAGGTCTGAATGCCGATGGGGAGCTTGCGGGGGCGGTCAGGCATGGTGGCGGGTGTTGCTGGTCGTCGTGGGTTCAGAGTATAGCCCCGGCCCTAAGGTCTCTTGCCGTAAGGCTGATGTCATAATTCCACTTTGTCAGATTTACGGCCTGTGGAACATTCACTCAAGCTGTTGTTTAGCATAGGCGGAGTCGATTCAGGCTTGGCGTCTGGCATGTCTGACTTCCAGTTGTCGGATGATCTTGGCGAGGTCGATATCGCGACGCGGCAGGACATGGGCAAGGAGGGTCAAATCCCGTTGGCGGGTTAACACCCCGGGCGTGAGGCGCGCGCATTTCCAACGGTCGCGGCGTGCTAAAAGGGCATTTTACGAATCGAAGCCATTAAATGCTGGCCGCGAAAGGGCGGGTTTTGCGAAACGAAGCCATATTTTTCTCACTTTTTAACAGGGTCCAGACTGGTAACCAGGTGTATCATTGAAATATCGGTATGAGATACAGAATTTTCAATCATGAGACGTGAACGCTACCTGGCCCAGATCACCCGCCACTTCGACATCCATCCGGTGGTGGCTTTACTCGGACCGCGCCAGTGCGGCAAGACAACCCTGGCGCGAATGTATGCCGAGGAGCTGTCCGAAATTCCAGTGGTCCGCTTCGACCTGGAGGACCCCACTGATCTGGCGGCGCTCGCGGAACCCAAGCTGGCGCTTCAGGACTTGCGGGGCCTGGTGATCATCGATGAGGTGCAGCGCTTTCCGGAGCTCTTCCCGATCCTGCGGGTGCTGGTCGATCGGCCGGGCAACCCGGCCCGATTTCTGATCCTGGGCAGCGCCTCGCGGGACCTGATCCGCCAGTCATCAGAGACGCTGGCGGGCCGCATCGGCCATCTGGAATTGACGCCCTTCCAGTTGACCGAGACCGGGGCGCCCGCCCTGCGGACCCTCTGGGCACGCGGCGGTTTTCCACCGGCCTTTCTGGCCACCAGCGAGGGGCACAGTTACCAGTGGCGCAAGGATTATGTCGCCACCTTCCTGGAGCGTGATCTGCCGGCATTGGGGATTGGCATCCCCCCCCAATCGCTGCGCCGCTTTTGGATGATGCTGGCCCACTACCATGGGCAACTGCTCAATTTTTCCGAGCTGGGACGTTCCTTTGGGGCGGCCGATACCACGGTCCGGGGTTATCTCGACATCCTTGAGGCGACCTTCATGGTGCGACTGCTAAGGCCCTGGCACGAAAACGTGGGCAAGCGCCAGGTCAAGGCGCCCAAGCTGTTTTTTCGCGATTCAGGGCTCCTGCACACCCTGTTGGGGATCAGTGACCTGAATGCCCTGCTCCATCATCCCAAGCTGGGAAGTTCCTGGGAGGGATTCGCCCTGGAGGAGACGCTGCGCGCCTTGGGCGTTGACCGGGAGGATGCCTGGTTCTGGGCCACCCATGCCGGCGCGGAACTCGATCTGCAGGTGACCAGCGGAGGACGGCGGCTGGGCTTCGAGATCAAATACACGGCCAGTCCCAAGCTGACGAAATCCATGCGCGCGGCCATGGATACGCTGCAACTCGACCGCCTGGTGGTCATCTATCCCGGGGAACGCCAACTGGCGCTTGCGGAACAGATTCAGGCCTTGGGCCTGGCGGACCTGGTCAAGAACGCTGGCGAGTTTTAATAAATACAGCAGCTTAGCTAACTGACGATCAGCCGGGGCCTCCTAAGAACGACCATTGACTAGCATTGGACGAACTGGGCAGTGATCACTTGGCAGGCCTGGTCTCCACGACTCCACCCCCCACCGCCCGCCAATCGGCCTGGATGAGGTTACGTTCCGCGCGGCCAAACACCAGGCCAACCTCGAAAAGACCCTTGCCGGGCTGGCCACGGTACTTGTCACTGTAGCCGCGGGCCTGGATCTGGGCGAGGGCGGGATTGGCGCCACCCGGGTCTTCGGGACCGGCCGGCAGGGCGTCGCGCCGTAGCTTGATCTCCATGACATAGGTATAGCCGGCGATCCTGACGGTGAGATCCACCTGACCGTGGTTGCTGAGGTCCTCGGGAATGACCTGGGCATCGAGGCTGGCCAGAAAGGCATAGAGCACGCTGGCGTAATAGCCCTCGGCCTCCGCCAGGTCGTTGCCAGTGAAGTGGCGCCAGGGGATGCCGGCGAAGAGGCGCCGGATGGCGGCGATCAGGGCCGGGACGTCACCCGTGGTCAGGGCGGTGACCAGTTCGGCCTTGTAGCTCAGGCGCCGGTCGCTGATCGCGGCGTAGGCGGCGATGAACTGGTTGTTGAGGGCGACCCGCACCTCATGGTTAGGCACCCGCAGCCGGAAGGTGAATTCCCCGAATTTCTGGTAGGCGTCAGCCACCGTCAGATAGCCGCTCTGGAACAGCAGGGTGATGGGGTTGATGCGCTCGACGTCGAAGGAGTCGAGGATCTCCTCGCTGACCTCGAGTTGCTCCAGGTCGGGGAGGAAGTAGCGCTGGCGCTGGAAGATCTTGATCAGGAAGCTGGGGTTGCCGGTCTCGAACCAGTAGTTGCGGTAGCTGTGACCCTTGGCGATGAAGAGCAGGATATCGAAGGGGTTGTAAACCGCCTCGCCCAGGAAGCCGTAGCCGTTGTACCAGCGGCGCAACTCTTCCCAGTCCACCCCCGCCAGGTGGGCGGCAAAGGTGGTCTCCAGGTCCCGCTGGGTGTAGCCACACAGGGTGGCATAGCGGGCATCCAGGGTGAGGTCGTTCAACTGGTTGAGCCCGGAGAAGAGGCTGACCTTGCTGAACTTGGTTACCCCGGTCATGAAGACGAATTGCAGGTTGGCGTCCTGGGCCTTGAGTACCGAGTAGAGGTTCTTCAGCCCCTCGCGGATGTCGGCGGCCGCCTCGGGCCGGTCGATGTTGTCGAGGATGGGCTTGTCGTATTCGTCGACCAGGACGACCACCGGCTGGCCATGGCGGTCGCGGGCGTGGCGGATCAGGTCGCCAAAGCAACCCGGGACATCGTTATGTTCCCAGTCACAGGCGATGCCGAGCCGCTCGCCGTTGTCCTGGATCAGGCGATAGATGCGCCGGTCCAGTTCCCCTCGGCTTTGCACCACCCCGGCAGCGAAGTCCAGCAGGATGACCGGATAGCGCCGCTGCCAGTCCCACTGGTCGTGGATAAAAAGGCCGCGAAAGAGCGGTTCATTACCCTCGAATAGCTCCTTCAGGGTATCGACGAACAGGCTCTTGCCAAAGCGGCGCGGGCGGGAGAGGAAATAGGCCTTACCCGTCTCCGCCAGCGCCAGGGCGTGGGCGGTCTTGTCCACGTAAGCATAGCCCTCCGCGATAATCTGGCGGAAGGTCTGGATGCCGATGGGGAGTTTGCGGGGGCGGTCAGGCATGGTGGCGGGTGTTACTCATCAGCGGGGTGTCGAGAGTATAGCCCAGGCCCTTGGGTAGCTGGCCTTAAGGCTGTTACTCGCCGCGCTGGCGGAACCCAAGCTAGCCCTTCATCAAATACTCCGCGCCCGCGGCTGACGGAATCGATGCGCTCGGCCATGGATACCCTGCATCTCGATCGCCTGGTGGTCATCTATCCCGAGGAGCGCCAACTGGCTCTTGCGGAGCAAATTCAGACGCTTGGCCTAACGGACCTGGTCAAGAACGCAGGTGAGTTCGCCTAGGGATTTACCCTCGCTGGGCCTAAAAAAGGGCATTTTGCGAAACAAAGCCATTTGCTCGGGGCGCGAAAAAAGGGCGTTTTGCGAAACAAACCCATTTGGCCGGAGCACGGAAAAGGTCGTTTTGCGAAACAAACCCATTTAGCCCTTGCGCCAGTTCACCCTCGCGGCACGGCCGTGAGCCGCAGGTCCGGGCCGATCTGCCGCAGATCCTGAATCTCCAGGGCCAGACGGTCGTGCATCCGGTCCAGACCGGGGAGATGGAAGAGACCACGCCCGGCGTCGCCCATGAGGTGGGGGGCGAGATAGAGCACCAGTTCATCGACCAGGCCGGCCTGGAGGGCACTGCCAGCGAGGGTGGCGCCGGCCTCGATCAGGACCTCGTTGATCTCCATGCGCGCGAGGTAGCGCAGCAGGGTCTCGAGGTCCAGGCCACCGGGACCGGGCGGGACCCGGAGGATTCCCGCGCCAGTGGCCTCCAGATGGGTGGCGGCTGCCAAATGGGCGGCGCGTTTGGGATCCAGGCGGATATGGGGGTCGTCGTCGAGGTCCGGCTCCTGGGCATGGGCCGGGGCACGATCCGGTGCCTGGTCCCCTGATGGGGCGGGAATGGGTGTGAGATGCGGCTCGGTCGTCGGAAGAGGCTCCGGGTTTCCGGGCCTGAGGCCGTCGGCCTCCGGGTCCAGGCAGGCGATGAGGGTCTGCCCCGGTAGGCTCAGCAACCGCGCCGTGGGCGGGGTGCGCAGGTGGCTATCGACCACCACCCGTAGGGGCTGACGCACCGTGCCGTCCGGCCCGACCCCAGGCAGGTCAGCCGGACTAAGGCGCACGTTCAGGGAGGGATCATCCGCCAGCAGGGTGCCGACGCCGGTGAGAATGGCGGAGCTGCGGGCGCGCAGGAATTGCACGTCCCGCCGGGCCGCCGCGGAGGTGATCCACTGGCTCTCGCCGCTGGCCATGGCGGTGCGGCCGTCCAGGCTCGCCGCCAGCTTGACGCGGACATGGGGGAGGCCCCGTTCCATGCGCTTGATGAAGCCGGGGTTGAGACGGCGCGCCTCGGTCTCCAGCAGGCCCTGCTCCACCGCCACTCCCCCGGCGCGCAGCCGGTCCAGGCCAGAGCCGGCGACCAGGGGATTGGGGTCGGTCATGGCCACTACCACCCGCGCCACCCCGGCCGCCAGCAGGGCCTCGGTACAGGGCGGCGTCCGGCCATGGTGACAGCAGGGCTCCAGGCTGACATAGGCGGTGGCACCGCGCGCCGCGTCCCCCGCCGCCGCCAGGGCGAGGGGTTCCGCATGGGGACTGCCGGCGCGCCGGTGCCAGCCCTCCCCCACCACCAGGCCCGCCTTGACGATGACGCAGCCGACCCGAGGATTGGGCTCAGTAGTGTAGAGACCCTGGGCGGCCAGACGGATGGCGCGGGCCATGTGGACACGATCGGCAATCCGGTCGCTGGGGAAGGCGGGGTTAATCATCGCAGGTCGACTGGCCCAGGCTTGGGAGGGATCAAGCGGGTGACATCGTGTAAACGTCCCTCTGGGCTTGACGACCGCCTCGCGGCGGTCAAGAACCCCGCCAGTCGCCAGCCGACCCCGCGCCCACCGCACCAACACCGGATAGGCATCGGGTCGGCATTGATCATGCCTTGCTTCCCAGGTCCGTTAGCAGGTCGAGCTGTTTGCGTTTGGCCTCGGGGCCGGGCTGGCGCTCCAGGCGATCGATTTCCTCGCGAAAGGCGCGCACGTCCTCGAACTTGCGATAGACGGAGGCAAAGCGGACGAAGGCGACCTCGTCCAGTTGGCGCAGTTCCTCCATCACCAGCTCGCCGATCTGGCGGGAGGAGACCTCGCCGTCGCCGCTGGCGATGAGCTTGCGGTTGATGCGCGCCAGGGCGGCCTCGACCTGCTCCGTCGGCACCTTGCGCTTTTCCAGGGCGCGCATCATGCCCGAGTAGACCTTGCGGCCGTCGAAGGGTACCCGGCTGCCATCGCGCTTGATGACCCGGGGCAGGTTGAGCTCCGCCGCCTCGTAGGTGGTAAAACGGTCCTTGCACACCAGGCACTCCCGGCGGCGGCGCACCTGGTCACCGTCCCCGGACAGCCGGGAATCGATGACCTTGGTGTCCTGGGCTCCGCAATAGGGACAGCGCATTCAGTCAGACCCGGCACACATGAGGTCGGGGTTCACTCCGCCCCGACGCCGATCCGGCCGCACCACCCTGGGGGTCTGAACCGGGTCGCACGCTATCCGCCAAGCCGACACCTGCCCTTAGTCCCGGTACACACCGCCCTCAGTGCCGATACACCGGAAAACGGGCGCACAGGTCGAGGACCTTGGCCTTGACCTGGTCACTGACCGCCTGGTCACCACGGGCGTCGATCAGATCGCACATCCAGCCCGCCAGGTCCCGCGCCTCGGCCTCGCCACAGCCGCGGGTGGTCAGGGCCGGGGTACCGACGCGGATGCCGCTGGTGACGAAGGGTGATTGGGGATCGTTGGGCACGGCATTTTTGTTAACGGTGATGTTGGCCGCCCCCAGCCAGGCATCCACCTCCTTGCCGGTAAGGCCCTGGGCGATGAAGCTGACCAGGAAGAGGTGATCGTCGGTGCCACCGGAGACCACGTCGTAACCACGGTCGAGGAAGACCTGGGCCATGGCGCGGGCATTCGCCAGGACCTGGCGCTGGTAGTCCTTGAATTCGGGGTCCATGGCCTCCTTGAAGGCCACCGCCTTGGCGGCGATGACGTGCATCAGCGGGCCGCCTTGGGTGCCGGGGAAGACCAGGGAGTTGAGCTTCTTCTCGATCTCCGGGTTGGCCTTGGCCAGGATCAGGCCACCGCGGGGGCCGCGCAGGGTCTTGTGGGTGGTGGTGGTGGTGACATCGGCGATCTGCACCGGGCTGGGGTAGAGCCCCGCCGCCACCAGGCCGGCCACATGGGCCATGTCCACCAGCAGGTAGGCGCCGACGGCGTCGGCGATGTCGCGGAAGCGCTGCCAGTCCACCACCCGGGAGTAGGCGGAGAAGCCGGCGACGATCATCCGGGGCTGGTGCTCCTTGGCCAGGCGCTCCACCTCGGCATAGTCGATCTCGCCGGTGGCCGGGTCCAGACCGTACTGATAGGCCCGGTAAAGCTTGCCGGAGAAGTTGGGCTTGGCGCCATGGGTCAGGTGGCCGCCATGGGCCAGGCTCATGCCCAGCACCACGTCACCGGGTTCGCATAGGGCCATGTAGACGGCGGCGTTGGCCTGGGAGCCGGAATGGGGCTGGACGTTAGCGAAGTCGGCGCCGAACAGGGCCTTGGCGCGGTCGATGGCCAGTTGCTCGGCGATGTCGACGAACTCGCAACCACCGTAATAGCGCTTGCCGGGATAACCCTCGGCGTACTTGTTGGTCAGGACCGAACCCTGGGCCTGCATCACCCGGGGGCTGGTGTAATTCTCCGAGGCGATGAGCTCGACGTGCTCCTCCTGGCGGCGCTCCTCGTTCTGGATCGCGGCCCAGAGCTCGTCGTCATAGCCCTCGATGCGGGTGGTCTGGTCAAACATGGCGGAACCTCAAAGGGTGAAATCGGCGCATTCTAGCCGCTTTGGCCGTTGGCATGCGCGCCTTCCTGGTCCGATCCTGGTTCGCATCAGTCCAGCGTCAGGCCAGCCCCGAGGTCACAGCCGCGTCAGGCTCACCGTTTGCCGGAAACGCGCCAGGGCGAGCACAAAGGCCAGGACCCCCAGGCCCAGGGTGGCGGCCAGGTGCGGCCAGATCAGATCCAGGCCGGCCCCGCGGAAGACCAGTGACTGCATGTAGGCGACGATGTGGGTGGTCGGCGAGATCAGCATCACCCGTTGCAGGAACTCCGGCATGGAGTCCAGGGGGGTATTGGCCCCCGAGAGCATGTACATCACCAGGAAGACGGGGATAGAGAGCAGGCCAAACTGGGGCATGGTGCGGGCCAGGGTGGCGAGGAAGATACCCAGGGCGGTCAGGGCGAAGAGATAGACCGCCAGACCAAGGACCAGGAGTCCCGGTGAGCCGACACTAGGGGCGCCCAGGACCCCCTTGACGACCAGGACCAGGGACAGGCTGGCCGCCACCAGGATCACCAGACCGTTGGCCCAGACCTTGGCCAGCATGATCTCGGCGGCGGTGAGGGGCATCACCAGCAGGTGTTCGATGGTGCCGTGCTCCCGCTCGCGGATCAGGGCCGCGCCGGTGAGGAGGATGCCCAGCAGGGTGACCATGTTGACGATCTGCATCACCGCCAGGAACCAGGTCGAGTCCCCATTGGGATTGAAGGCCAAGTGGGTTACCGCCGACACCGCCGGGAGGGGTGCGGGGGCCTCGTCGCGCAGATGAAAGAGGGGCTCCTCGGCCAGGACCCGTTCCAGGTAGCGCGCCCCTGCCCCGGCCATGGCCATGGCGGTGGCGTCGACATTGACCTGAATCGCCGGCTGGCGCCCTTCCCGGACGTCGGCGTGCAGGCGCGGCGGAAAGTCGATGACGAAGGTGAAACGGCCGGCATCCAGGACCCCGTCCAGGTCCGTGGCCGGGATGAGCACCGGCGGCTGGAAATAGGGCGGACGCAAGGCCGCCGTCAGGCGAGCCGTCAAGGGTGAGCGGTCCTCGTCCACCACTGCGACCGAGGCGTTCTCCAGTTGGATCTTGACCCCCCGGGCCGGGGCGATGATGGCGAGAGTGAAGCAGTAGAGGATCAGCAGGACCAGCACCGGATCGTAGCGCAGGCTGGCGAGTTCCTTCAGTCCCAGGCGATAAATGGCGCTGAGCCTCATGGATATCGACTTTCACCCGGATTCAGGAATCGACCGCTCTCCAATCGACCTCCGACCCGGATCAGTCGCGGTCCCCGGTGGCGGCGATGCCCGCCAGTTCGGCGGCCAGACCAGCGAGGAGATGGGCCGCGCCCTCCGCCCCGTCGTGGTCCCAGGTCCGCAGGCTTCCAGCCATGAAGCCGAGGGCCGAGGCGATCTCGAAAAGCCTTTGCCGGTCGTGTTCATTCAGACCCCTCGCGCCCAAGGAGGGTTTCGGCGGCACAGGGTGCCGACTCGCTTGCTCCCTCCCCCCGGTTGGGGGAGGGTTGGGGAGAGGGGGGCTGGATTGATACTGCGCGAAGGGCTCTGCTGGCTCGCGGACGGCGGACGGATCGTCAAAGATGTCGGGCAGGGCCACGGGTTCGCCTGCGGGGAGGTCATGGCCTTCCTCCTCCTGGAACCACTCGGGAATGACGAACGCCGGCGGACTGGCGGCTGGCTGGGAAGGATCTTGGCTCATGGTGATGAGGATACCCCCGGGCGAACCAGAGACGGCGGGCACTCCAGGCGGGAGGGAGTTAGGAAGGCCGACCCCGGGCTAGGCCGGGGTCGACGCCTTGGGCGGGGAGGGGAGCAGGGCCATGGGAATGTGCCGGAATCGGCAACCCAAGTGGCGCCTGTTTCGCTGACCTTGGGTAGGGTAGCGATCAGTGATCTAAGGTTGGGCCGGGGTCGACGACACGGGGCTCGCGCTAGCCGGTGACGCTGGCGGGGGTAGCGGCGCCATCGCTGGCACGGATTCCATCACCGGCACTGGCGGGGCCACCGCTACCGGCAGGGCAGGCGGCGCTGGCGCCGGGGACGAGGGCTCCGGAACCTTCCGGGTCTCCGTGGGCAACACCTCGACCTGGACCGACCCAGGAGCGGCTGGCGGCTGGCTGCCCAGCGGCTGCTTGGCCTCCTCGACGAGTACCCCCCGATCCGCCTGGTTGAAGAAGCGGAAGAAGTCGGAATCGGGCTGCAACACCAGCATGTCGCCGCCCTGGCCGAAGGCGGCGCGGTAGGCGTTCAGGCTGCGGTAAAAGGCGTAAAACTCCCGATCCTGGTTGAAGGCCTGGGCATAGATTTCGGCGGCCTTGGCGTCGCCCTCGCCGCGGGCCTCCTCCGCCAGCTTGTAGGCATCGGCCAGGATGACAGTGCGCTGCCGGTCGGCATCGGCGCGAATGCGCTCCGCGGCCTCGGAACCCTTGGCGCGCAGGTCGCGGGCGACCCGCTCGCGCTCGGCCCGCATGCGCTCGTAGACCGATTCGCTGACTTCCGGCGGCAGGTCGATCTTCTTCACCCGCACGTCCACCACCTCAATGCCCAGTTCGGCGGCCTGACGATCGACGGCCTTGGTCAATTCGTCCATGAGTTGATAGCGGTCCTCCGAGACCACCTCCTGGATGGTGCGGCGCCCGAACTCGTCGCGCAGGCCGGTGTTGATCCGCTCGGCGAGCAGGCGGCTGGTGCGGCCACTGTCACCGCCGGTGGAGCGGAAGAACTGGCCGGGGTTGGTGATCCGCCACTTGGCGAAGGAGTCGACGATCACGTCCTTCTTTTCCACCGTCAGGAAACGCTGGGGGCGGGACTCCAGGGTCTGGAGGCGGCCGTCGAACTTCTTGACGTTGTTGATGATGGGGATCATGAAGTGCAGGCCGGGCTTGTAGTCGCTGTCGACGATCTCACCCAGGCGCAGCTTGATGGCCACCTCCCACTGGTTGACGATGAAGGCCGAGGCATAAAAGACCAGGGCCAGGACGGCCAGCCCGAGGGGGGCGAAGAACTTCATCGGGGCATTCATCAGCGCTCCCTCCGCTCGCGGGACGTGTCACGGGAATCCTTCTTGGCGGGCTGGCTGGTATCGCTGGGTGGGGGTGCCGGGGGCGCCGCGACCGCCCGGGGCGCCTCGGCCGCCGGTTTTTTGCTGATCAACTGGTCCAGGGGGAGATAGACGAGACTGTTGGCCCCTTCCTTAACATCCAGCAGGACCTTGTTGGTCTCACCCAGGACCTTTTCCATGGTGTCCAGATAGAGACGCTCCCGGGTCACCTCCGGGGCCTTGACGTATTCACCGAGGACGGAGAGGAAGCGGGCGGACTCACCCTCGGCGCTGGCGATGACGCGATCGCGGTAGGCCTTGGCGTCGGCCTCCATGCGCGCCGCCTCACCCCGGGCCTGGGGGACGATCTCATTGGCGTAGGCCTCGGCCTTGTTCTCCAGACGCTCCTTGTCCTCACGGGCCTTAATGGCATCGTCGAAGGAGTCCTTGACCTGTTCCGGCGGCTTGGCCGGTTGCATGTTGACCGAGGTGACTTCAAGTCCGGTCTTGTACTGGTTCATCAGGTTCTGCACCCGCTCCTTGATGCTGACGGCGATGGCGCCACGCCCCTCGGTGAGGATGAAGTCGAGCTTGCTGGCGCCGATGGTCTTGCGGACCTCGGTCTCGGTGGCGTCACGCAGGGTCTTTTCCGGGGTCTGGTCCTGGAAGAGATAGTCCGCGGCGTCCTGGATGCGGGACTGCACCGTCAGCTCCAGCTCGACGATGTTCTCGTCCTGGGTGAGCATGGAGGCCTTGTGGGTAAAGGACGAGATTTCGTCGACGTTGACCTTGACCACGTCCTCGATGGGATAGGGGATGCGCCAGTGGGGGCCCGGCTCGGTCATGTAGGCATAGGCGCCGAAGCGCAGGACCACGCCACGCTCCGCCGGCTGGATGATATAAATGCCGGACAGCAGCCAGACCAACAGCAGGATTCCCGCCACCACGCCGATGGCCTTGCCGCTGAAACCGCCCCCAGGCAGGCTGGGGAAGCCACCGCCGCGTCCGCCGCCAGGACCACCGCCCTGATCGTCGGGTTCCGGACCGGAAGGTCCCTTCTTGCCACCAAAGAGCCCGCCCAGGCTCTCCTGGAGCTTGCGCACCACCTCGTCGAGGTCCGGGGGACCCTGCTGGTCGCCACCGCTCTTGCCGCCCCAGGGATCCTTGTTACCGCTACCACCGGGCTCATTCCAGGCCATAGTCACTCCTATGCCATGCAGTTGACCCGCGGGTCGTGGTGCCGCGGATCGTTGTCGTGGGTTCGTCAGACGTTGGGGCATTGTAAGTAAGGTATCAGCGCTTCGGCAAACCCGCCCATCGGCCGCCCCCATCAGGCCTCAGCCAGACGCTCAGCGAGGTTCGGCACGCGGCTCAGCAGCCGTTCGAGGTCCGCGGGGGCCAACCGCACCTCCAGGTCCCAGCCGCCCTCTTCGGTATGGGCCTCGCCCAGGACCTGGGCGTGGTTGAACAACCAGGCCCGCAAGCCGCCCTCGGCCGGGGTCAGGCGCACCCGGCGATGCAGCCAACCGGCGCCCACATGCTCGGCGATGGCCGTGAGCAGCAGGTCGAGCCCGACGCCACTCCCGGCGCTGAGCCAGACCCGCCGTGCCCGGCCGTCGGCATCGCGCTCGATCCGCGGCTCGGCCTCCGGCAGCAGATCGATCTTGTTGAAGACCTGGAGCTGGGGCGTCTCCCCCGCCCCGATCTCCGCCAGGACCTCCTCCACGTCGGCGATGCAGCCATCCCGCCGCGCCCCGGCGGCATCGACGACGTGCAGCAACAGATCCGCCATCCGCGTCTCCTCCAGGGTGGAGCGGAAGGCCGCCACCAGTTCATGAGGCAGGTCGCTGACGAAGCCGACGGTGTCGGCCAGGATCACCGCCTGCCCCTCCGGCAGGTCCAGGCGCCGCAGGGTGGGGTCCAGGGTGGCGAACAACTGATCGGCCTGGAAGACCCCGGCCTGGGTCAGGGCGTTGAAGAGGGTGGACTTGCCGGCGTTGGTGTAGCCCACCAGGGACAGGGTCGGCAGCTCCGCCTTGTCCCGGGCCCGCCGCCCCTGGGCGCGCTGGCCGACGATGCGCGCCAGCCGTTTGTTGAGGGTGGCGATGCGCTTGCCGAGCAACCGGCGGTCGGTCTCGAGCTGGGTCTCGCCGGGACCGCGCAGGCCGATGCCCCCCTTCTGACGCTCCAGGTGGGTCCAGCCACGGACCAGCCGGGTGGAGAGGTGGGTGAGCTGGGCGAGCTCCACCTGGAGCTTGCCCTCGAAGGAGCGGGCGCGCTGGGCGAAGATGTCGAGGATCAGCCCGGCGCGATCGAGGACCCGGCACTGGAGGTGCCGTTCCAGATTGCGCTCCTGGGCCGGCGACAGGGCATGGGCGAAGATCACCAGCTCCGCCTCACCGGTCTCCACCAGCAGCTTGAGCTCATCGGCCTTGCCACTGCCAATGAAGAGACGTGGCTCCGGCTTGTCCCGGCTGCCCGACAATTCACCGACGATCTCGGCCCCGGCGGCCCGGGCGAGGAGGCGGAATTCCTCGCGCTCCTCGGGCTCCGCGACCCGCCCCAGGTCCAGATGGACCAGGACGGCCCGCTCCCCGGCACGGGGACGGTCAAACATGGAGACGGGCGGGATGACGGCGAGGGGGGGAGACGGCACCCGGTCCCGGTGATTGGCGACCGGAGCCGTGCGGACCCCTGGGCGGTCCCACGGTGAGATCAGCTATTGCCTGGTTCCGGCAAATCGTCCAGGCCGGTGGGGGAGAGCCGGACGTTGCGCGCGGGCACGACCGTGGAGATGGCGTGCTTGTAGATCATCTGGCTGACATTGTTCTTTAGCAGGACGACGAATTGATCGAAGGACTCGATCTGGCCCTGCAACTTGATGCCGTTGACCAGGAAGATGGAGACGGGGACGCGCTCCTTCCTCAGGGCGTTGAGAAAGGGGTCTTGCAGGTTTTGCCCTTTGGACATGGAGAAAGCTCCTGATTCTTGTAGTCGTTGCATGATAGAGACTTGACGGCGGGACAAAAAAACGCGCCCGCGTAACGGATGGTGGAAGAGACAGGGAAAGTTTGCCGAGGTTCACCCCAGCGCCTGGTTGACGAGGGCCAGGGCCCGCTCCGTGGGGGCTTCATCATCGAACAGGTAATGACAGTCACCTTCGGCGCGCAACCAGGTCATCTGCCGTTTGGCCAGTTGCCGGGTGGCGATTACCCCCCGTTCGACTGCCTCAGTATAGCTTGAGGCACCCAATAAGTAATTCAACATTTGCCGATAACCAACGCTGCGCAGGGCGGGCAGGTCCGGCGTCAGGTCGCCCCGCGCCCACAGATGGCGCACCTCCGCCTCGAAGCCCTGGGCCAGCATGGCCTGGAAGCGCTGGTGGATTCGCTCGCCCAACACCGCCCGCTCCCGGGGTAGGCGGACCAGCTTGAGCACCCGGTAGGGCAAGGGCTCACAACAGCCGTATGCGGCGCCAGCGGCGGTGCCGACGGCGTGGCCGGCGCCAGCCCCAGTCCCTCTGCCCTTGCCCGTGCCCGTGCCAGTGCCAGTTCCGACGCCGAGGCCGGCATCGACCTGACGCTGTAATTCGCTCATGGGCCGCCCGGTGACCTCGAACACCTCCAGGGCGCGCTGGATGCGCTGGGGATCGTTGTGGTGGATGCGGGCGGCGGCGGCGGGGTCCACCGCGGCCAGCCGCCGGTGCAGTTCCGCCCACCCGATCGCCGCCGCCTCCGCCTCCAACCGCGCCCGGATCGCCGGATCGGCCGCCGGCAGGGGGGAAAGGCCCTGGGTCAGGGCGCGAAAATAGAGGCCGGTACCCCCCACCAGCAAGGGCACCCGGCCCTGGGCGCTGATGACCGCCATCTCCCGCAGGGCATCGGCGCGGAAACGGGCGGCGGAGTAGGCCTCGGTGGGGTCAAGGATGTCGATCAGCCGGTGGGGCGCCCGGGCCAGGATCTCCGGTCCGGGCTTGGCGGAGCCGATATCCAGGCCCCGATAGACCTGGGTCGAATCCACGCTAATGATCTCGCAGGGAAAACGGTTGACGAGCTCCAGGGCCAGGGCGGTCTTGCCCGAGGCGGTGGGCCCCATGAGGAAGATGGCGAGGGGGCGGGCCATGGGAGGGTGAGCCGCGCTCAGCGCCCGCGGGCGAACAGGCGGTCGAGTTCCGCCAGGGTCAGGCGCACCCAGGTCGGGCGGCCATGGTTGCATTGATCCACGCGCTCGGTGCGCTCCATCTCCCGCAGCAGGGCATTCATCTCCTCCAGGTTCAGCCGGCGGTTGGCCCGCACCGCGCGGTGGCAGGCCAGGGTGGCGAGGACCTCGTTGACCCGTGACTGGAGCAGGTCGCTGCGGCCATGGACCACCAGGTCCGCCAGCAGGTCGCGCAGCAGGCCCTCGGCGTCGGCGCCCTGGAGCAGGACCGGGATCTCCCGCACCGCGAGGCTGGCCGCGCCGACCCGGTCGACCGTCAGGCCGAAGCGGCGGAAGTGATCGGCATGGGTCTCGGCCAGATCGGCCTCCCGCTCGCTGACCCGCACCGCCAGGGGCACCAGCAGGGGTTGGCGGCGCAGGCCGGGGCCCTCCTCCCAGGCGCGCTTGAGGCGCTCATAGGCGATGCGCTCATGGGCGGCGTGCATGTCGACGATAATCAGGCCATCCGCGGCCTGGGCCAGGATGTAGATGCCCTGCAATTGGGCCAGGGCATAACCCAGGGGCGGGATCTCTTCCCAGGCCGCCGGCTCGGGTCCGACGCCTGTTGCGGTGGCCGCGGCCGGGCTAGAACCGGTGGCCCGCAACCCGGCGGTGGCTGATCCGCCCGTCGTCACGCCGTCCGCGGAGGATGGGCTCGGACACCCCGCCGCGGAGAGATCGGGGGATGACCAAGCCGGCGGGGAGGGCTGGTAAAAGCCCTGGGCGTGGCCCCAATCGCCGCGTCGCTCGCCGATGCCCCCGGTTAAACCCGCGGACAGGGGCAACTGCCGCGCCGACGGCTGGAAAGGTGGCTGGCAAGGCGCCGGTGAACCGGGCGGCGACGAGGTCAGCTCGGGTGAACCGGTAGGCGGCAAGGTAAAGGTCGGTGACTCGGGAGGCGGAGCCTGACAGTCCGGCGACCCGATAGGCAGCGGGTTAAAAACCGCCGACCCAGGACCCGTCGTCGCCCCCGGGTAGGTCTCCGGATCCCAGGCGGGCAGGTTCCCGGAGGCACCGGGCGGGCCCAGTTCTCCCGCCGCCAGCCGCCGGTGCAGGGCCCGGAAGATGAAGTCGTGGACCTGGCGACCCTCGCGGAAGCGCACCTCCTGCTTGGCGGGATGGACGTTGACGTCCACCAGCACCGGCGGCAGTTCCAGATAGAGGACATAGGCCGGATGCCGGCTGTGGTGGAGGACGTCCTGAAAGGCCTGGCGCACCGCATGGGTCACCAGTTTGTCCCGCACCAGACGTCCATTGACGTAGAAGAATTGCAGATCGGCCTGGCTACGGGAGAAGGCCGGCGCCGCCACCCAGCCGGAGAGGCGCAGGTCGACCGCGGCCTCCGCCACCGCCAGGGCATGAGCGAGGAAACCCTCGCCCGCCAGGGCCGCCAGGCGCTGGCGCAGGCCCGTCTCGCCCACGGCCACCGGCAGGTCGAGGAGGACGCGGCCATTGTGCTGAAGGCGAAACCGGGTCCCGGCCCGGGCCAGGGCGATGCGCCGCACCACCGCCTCGACATGCCCCAGCTCGGTCTTCTCGGCACGCAGGAATTTCCGCCGGGCGGGGGTGTTATAGAAAAGATCCCGGACCTCGACAGTGGTGCCCGGCGGGTGAGCGACCGGCTCCGGGGCGTCGAGGCGATCACCGCCGTCACCGCGGACGGCCCAGGCCTGATCGGCATCCGGGGTACGGGAGCGCACCTCCAGCCGCGACACCGAGGCGATGCTGGGCAGGGCCTCGCCGCGGAAGCCCAGGGAGACCACCGCCTCCAGGTCCGCCAGGCTGGCGATCTTGCTGGTGGCATGGCGGCTCAGGGCCAGGGCCAGGTCCTCCCGGGGGATGCCGCAGCCGTTGTCCCGCACCCGTAGCAGCTTGACCCCGCCCTGCTCCAGGTCGATCTCGATCCGATCCGCCCCGGCATCCAGGCTGTTCTCGATCAGTTCCTTGGCCACCGAGGCCGGGCGCTCCACCACCTCGCCGGCGGCGATCTGATTGATGAGTTGGGCCGGCAAGGGGCGGATGCGGCGCGAGGACGAGGTTTCGGCGGTCATGGGTCGGGATGGAAGCAAAAAGGACGCCGGCAAGCAAGACGGTATTAGCTCCCCGGCGGTGGCCAGCCGCCGGCTTGCCTGCAAATGGGGGTACGCAACCTCCCTTGCGCCGATCCCGCCGGTTGGGTCCCCAGGGCGGGCTTGGGCTATCATGAGCACCCTTTATCCACCCTAACCTCCAAGGCCAGACATGCCCCAGGAATCCCCTAGCGGACAGCCGTCCCGGCTGTCCATCGCCATCACCGGCTCGGGCGGCAGCGGCGCCGTCACGACCGGGTCGATCCTGCTTGCCGCCGTGGCCCGCGCCGGCTACTACGGCCTCATGACCCGCTCCGCCGGGCCCCAGATCCGTGGCGGTGAGTCCGCGGCCATGGTGCGCTTCGGTCCCGGCCCGGTGAACGGCATGGACGATCGCTTCGACATCCTGGTGGCCCTTGACTGGCTCAACATCAGCCGCTTCTATGACGAAATCCCCCTGGGCGCCGAGAGCCTGGTGCTCACCGACCCGGCGGGCGGCGCCGTGCCGGCGGAGATCCTCGCCAGTGGCGCCCGGGTGGTGGAACTGCCCCTCAAGGCCATGGCCGACGCCGTGGCGGGTGGCCGCCTGAACATGGCCGCCCTGGGAGCCGCCGGGGCCCTGGCCGGCTTGCCCCTCGCCGCCCTGGAGGCCGAGGCGACGGCGGCCCTGGGGCGCAAGAGCGCCGACATCGCCGCGGCGGCGGTGGCCTGCCTCCAGGCCGGTTACGCCGCCGCCCCCGCGCGTCCCGTGACTGCCATCACCGGCAGCGAGCGCTGGAACATGAGCGGCAACGAGGCCAGCGGCCTGGGCGCCCTGCGCGGCGGGATCCGCTTCGTTGCCGCCTATCCCATCACCCCCGCCACGGAGATGCTGGAGTGGCTGGCCCCGCGGCTGGAAAAGGTCGGCGGCGGCCTGCTCCAGGCCGAGGACGAACTGGCCTCGGTGAATATGATCATCGGCGGTTCCTTTGGTGGCGTGCCCTCCCTCACCGCCACCTCCGGTCCCGGCCTGAGCCTGATGATGGAGGGCCTGGGCCTGGCAGTGACCAGCGAGACCCCCATCGTCGTCGCCAACGTCATGCGCGGCGGACCCTCCACCGGCATCCCCACCAAGTCGGAGCAGTCGGACCTCAACATCGCCCTCCATGGCTTCCACGGCGACGCCCCCCACCTGGTGCTGGCAGCCACCGACATCCGCGACTGCACCTTCACCACCCAATGGGCGGTGCGCCTGGCGGAACATCTCCAGACCGTGGCCATCGTCCTCACCGATCAGGCCCTGGGCCAGTCGCGCACCATCTGCGACCCCCCCGCCCTGTTCCCCGACGAACTGCCCCGGGTGACGGCGGAGATCGGCGCCGAGCCCTATCGCCGCTACGCCCTCACCGCGTCCGGCATCTCCCCCATGGCCCTGCCCGGCCAGCCCGGTGGCCTCTACGTCGCCGACGGCCTGGAGCATAACCCGCGGGGCACCCCCTCCAGCATGGCCAAGGATCACGCCGCCCAACTGGAGAAGCGCCGCCGCAAGCTGCTGGACTTCGACTATGGCCCCTGGTGGGCGGAGATCAGCGGTTCCGGCCCCCTGGCCCTGGTGACCTGGGGCTCCGCCACTGGCGCCGTGGTCGAGGCCGCCGAGCGCCTGACCGCCGCCGGTCACCCGACGCGGGCCATCGCCCTGCGCCTTATCGCCCCCCTGCGACACGCCGACCTGGCCCAGGCCGTGGCCGGGGCCGAGCGGGTCCTGGTGGTGGAGCAGAACCAGGGCGGACAGCTTTTCCACTATCTGCACGGTGAACGGGCCCTGCCGGCCGGTGCCCACTCCTTCGCCCGCCCCGGTCCCCTGCCCTTGCGCCCCGGCGACATCGTCGCCGCCGCCCTGGCTACCCTGGACCCGCAGACGTCCGCGGCCGCCCATGCCGCTGGGGCGAGTCCGGCCCCTACCCCTGAATCCCTGGGGCGCTCAGCGGCCAGCCCGACCCCGGATACGGGTCCCGGCGACCGCCCCGCCCCCTCTGCCGCCCAGGAGAATTGAAATGGAAGGCGCATCCACCTCCAGCACCTACCAGGCCCCGGTCCTCAAGGCCAAGGACTACAAGTCCGACATCAACCCCATCTGGTGTCCCGGCTGCGGGGACTTCGGTGTCCTCGCCGCCATGACCAAGGCCGCCGCCTACCTGGGCCTGGCCAAGGAACAACTGGCCATGGTCTCCGGCATCGGCTGCTCCTCGCGCCTGCCGGCCTACATCAACAGCTATGGCTTTCACGGCATCCACGGCCGTTCCCTGGCCATCGCCGCGGGTCTCAAGGCCGCCCGGCCCGACCTGACGGTGGTGGTCGCCGGCGGCGATGGCGACGGCTTTTCCATCGGCGGCAACCACTTCATCCACGCCTGCCGGCGCAACATGGACCTGACCTACATCGTCATGGACAACGAGGTCTATGGCATGACCAAGGGCCAGGCCTCCCCCACCACCCAGCCGGACTGGCGCAACAGCAAGCTCACCCCCCGCGGCACCGGGGTGCGGCGCTTCCAGCCCGCCGCCCTGGCCCTGGCCGCCGGCGCCTCCTTCATTGCCCGGGGGTTCACCGGCGACCCCAGCGGCCTGACCCAGCTCATCGTCCAGGCCATCCAGCACCCGGGGTTCGCCTTCCTCCACGTCCTCAGCCCCTGCCAGACCTACCAGCCAGAGCAGAAGGAGTGGAAGCACCTGGTCCATGAGAGCGAGGAGGAGGCCACCGACGACCCCATCGAGGCCGCGCGCCGCATCCAGGCGGACGATGGCATGTCCCTGGGCGTCATCTACGCCCAGTCCCTGCCCACCTGGCTGCCCCCCCACCTGTCCCAGGCCAGCCTGCCGGAGATCGAAGCGGAGTTTCACCTATGAGCGACCACCACCCCGAACACATCGCCAGCGTCGGTGAATTCCTCGCCCACGCCCTGGAACTGGAGTACGAGTCCGCCGAGCGCTACCGTGAGCTGGCCGGCAACATGAGCGTTCACAACAACCCGGAGATCGCCGAACTCTTCGAATACCTGGCGCGCATGAGCGACCTCCATGCCCAGGAGGTCGAGGAACACGCCCGGGACATCCCGTTGCCCCAGATCGCGCCCTGGGACTACAAGTGGGCCGCCGGCGGCAGTCCCGAGGCCAATGCCGCCGAGCAGGACGAGGAGCTCAGCTACCTCATGACCCCCATCCAGGCCATGCACCTGGCCCTGCACAATGAACTTCGCGGTCGCGACTTCTACGCGCGGGTCGCCGCCGGTTCCCCCGACCCCGAGGTGCGGCGCCTCGCCGCCGAGATGGCCGAGGAGGAGACCGAGCACGCCGAACTGCTGGAGCAACGCCTGGCCAGGATGGACCCCCGCCGCGCCACGCCGGTGGAGGACCTGGACCCGCCCAACATGCCGGAGTGATTGACCGCCGGCGACCTGGGTCCCCGCGCCGGACGGGCGGGGCGGCCGTCCATCCCGGCTAAGGCGACAGGTCGCCGGGGGATTGCTCCTCCGGACTCTGGATGAGGGTGGCGTAATGGTCGGCGTAATCCCGGTCGGCACCGACCATGTGGCCGACCAGCCAGTGCTGGAGGGCCGCCAGGGTCTCGGCGTCGAGGTGGCTGGTGGCCTGACGTTCCAGGTCCCGGACCATCTCGACGTATTCCGCCAGCAGGAGGGCGTGCTCGCTGCGATGCGCGGCCAGTTCCGGATAATCGATGGCGCGCATTAGGGCCTCTTCGTGCTTGAAATGCTCCCGGGCCTGGTCGGCGAGGATCTCCAGGGCGGTGATGAGCGCCCGGTGACGGTCCGCCGCCTCCCGTTCGTCGCCCGGGATCTCGCCAACCCCGCTCCCGTCCCTATCCTGACCAGACAAGCCGGGGAGGGGCGCGACGAAGCGCTCGGCGAGTCGATTCAGGCCCTCCACCAGGGCACGGTGTTCCTCGTCGATGGGATCGATGTGGAGATTCCAGTGATCCTGCCAACTGATCGAGAACATGGGCTTGGCCTCAGCTAGGCGATACCACCTGGAGACCATTGTGGCCGATACCTGGCCACTCCGCCAGCCGCGGCCGCCCGGGGCCAAAGGAAATCCTCATCCTTATTTTGGCACTATCGCCCAAGCTCGCCCCTCTCCCCAACCCCTCCCCCTCCCGGGGCGTGGGGCTCATTATGACGAGAGAGAGCGCCATGCCAATGAATAATCAGGGGCTTGTCGTGATTTTGACGCCAAGACCCGCCAGTCCTTGTTGAACGGTTCCTGAGCAACGGATTTCGGACCTCCCCATGCGCCATGCCACCCCGCCCCCGCCCGGCCGCCCGGGCAGCCGCAACCTCAAGCCCCTGCTGCGCCTGCTGGGCTTCGTCCGCCCCTACCTGGGACGGGTGCTGCTCGCGGTCCTGGCCTTGCTGGTCGCCGCTGGCGCCGTCCTCGCCTTCGGCCAGGTGATTCGCGAGGTGGTGGACACCGGGCTCAAGACCGGCTCCGACGCCGCCCTCAACCGCTCCCTGCTGCTTTTCCTGGCGGTGGTGCTGACCATGGCCGGGGCCATCCTGGCGCGTTCCTGGCTGCTGAGCTGGATTGGCGAACGGGTGGTCGCCGACATCCGGGTGGCGGTCTTCTCCCGGGTGCTGGGGCTGGACCTGGGTTTCTTCGAGACCAGCCGCACCGGGGAGCTCATCTCCCGCCTGACCGCGGACACCACCCTGTTGCAGACCGTGGTCGGCTCCACCCTGGCCATGGCCCTGCGCGCCCTGCTGCTGATCAGCGGCGGACTCGTCATGCTCGCCCTCACCAGCCCCTGGCTCACCGGGCTGGTGCTCCTCGGCACCCCCCTGGTGGTCCTGCCCCTCTGGCTGCTCGGCCACCGGCTGCGGCGCCTGTCCCGCGCCAGCCAGGACCGCGTTGCCGACGTGGGGGCCTTCGTCGACGAGGTCCTGCACGCCATCCGCACCGTCCAGGCCTTCTGCCACGAGGCCATCGACCGGGCCCGCTACCGGGAGCGGGTGGAGGCGGCCTTCGCCACCGCCATGGGCCGCGCCCGGCTCAGCGCCAGCCTGGGGGCCATCGCCACCGCCCTGACCTTTGGCGCCATCGGCGTCGTGTTATGGATCGGCGGGCGCGAGGTCCTGGCGGGGCGCCTGAGCGGTGGTGAACTCTCGGCCTTTCTCTTCTACGCCGTCCTGGTGGCCAGTTCCATCGGCGGCCTGAGCGAGATCGCCGGGGAACTGCTGCGCGGGGCCGGGGCCAGCGAACGCCTGATGGAACTGCTGGCCCGCGAGAGCCAGATCCGCGCCCCGGCCTCCCCCAGGCCCCTGCCCACCCCCCTTCGCGGGGAGATCCTGATCGAAGGCCTGAGCTTCGCCTATCCCGCCCAGCCGGACCTGCCGGTGATCAGGGACCTGAACCTGCGCATCCGGCCCGGGGAAAAGGTCGCCCTGGTGGGCCCCTCGGGGGCGGGCAAGTCCACCCTGCTGCAACTGCTGCTGCGCTTCTACGATCCCCAGGCCGGGGCCCTGCGCCTCGACGGCCTCGACCTGCGCGACCTGGACCCCGGGGAGTTCCGCCGCCACATGGCCCTGGTCCCCCAGGACCCGGTGATCTTCGGCGCCGACGCCTGGGAGAACATCCGCTACGGCCTGGACGCGGTGCCTGAGGCGGCGGTCCGGCGCGCCGCGGACGCCGCTCACGCCAGTGAGTTCCTGGACCGGCTGCCGGAGGGGTTCAACACCTTCCTCGGCGAGCGCGGGGTGCGGCTCTCCGGCGGTCAGCGCCAGCGCCTGGCCATCGCCCGCGCCCTGCTGCGGGACCCGGTCCTGTTGTTGCTGGACGAGGCTACCAGCGCCCTGGACGCGGAGAGCGAGCGCCTGGTGCAACTGGCCCTCACCGAACTGATGGCGGGCCGCACCAGCATCGTCATCGCCCACCGCCTGGCGACGGTGCGGCAGGTCGACCGCATCCTGGTCCTGGACCAGGGGCGCCTGGTCGCCGCCGGCAGCCACGAGGAATTGATGGCCCAGAACGGCCTCTACGCCCGCCTGGCCTCCCTGCAATTTCGGGAGTCGCCATGAATAGCCCCCTGCAACTGATCCGCCTGGCGGCCCTGCCCCTGAGCTTGACCCTCCTCACCATCCTAGCTGGCAGTGTGATCAACCGAGTCATGGTAGTGGAACTGGGTCTGCCCGTGATTCTGGCTGGACTCTTCGTCTCCATTCCGTTGCTGGTAAGCCCGGCGCGCATCTGGCTGGGCCATGTCTCCGATGCCTACCCCCTCTGGGGGCGGCGCCGCGAGCCCTATCTGATCCTGGGCGCCCTCATCGCCGGCAGCGGTGCGGCCCTGGCCGTGGCCCTGGTGTTACAAACCCCCGCCCTCTTCAGTGTGGGCACCGGGTTGATCCTGGTGGCCCTGATCGCCTATGGCCTGGGTCGCAACCTGGCCGGCAACACCTTTCAGGCCCTCCTCGTCGACCGCTTCCCCCCCGGGGCGTCCCGCTCCCGGGCCGCCAACCTCTATGAAGTGGTCAAGCTCCTGGGCATGATCGCCGGCGCCGGGCTGGTAGGTCTGGCCCTGCGGCCCTATAGCGCGGAGCGCATGACCCTGGTGGTGGCGCTCATTGCCCTCGTCGCCGCGGCCCTGTCCGTCCTTGCCACCCTGGGCCAGGAACCCAGGGGGGAGGCCCACCGCCAGGCGGCCGACCAGGCCCGGCGAAGCCATTTCTGGGCCAATTTCCACGAACTCGTCTGGCGCGATCCCCAGGCCCGGCGCTTTCTCGCCGTCATCACCCTGACCCTGCTCGGCACCCAGATGCAGGACGTACTTATGGAGCCCTACGCGGGACTGGTGTTCGGCCTGGACGTCGCCGCCACCACCCAACTGACCATGTTCTGGGGCCTGGGAGCCCTGGCCTCCATCCTGCTGTCCGGCCTGGTGCTGATCCGCTGGCTGGGCCTGGCTCGTTTGTACCGGCTCGGCATCCTCCTCCTGATCCCGCTCTTTCCCCTGATCATCCTGGCCGGCCTCAACCAGCAGGTGTGGCTGCTCCAGGCCAGCGTCCTGGGCATGGGGCTCGCCAGCGGCCTGGCTGCCGCCAGCCTGCTGGCGCAGACCGTGGCCTTCACCAGCCTAAGAAGCGCCGGGCTGTTGCTCGGCGTCTGGGGCCTGGGCCACCAACTGGGCCGGGCCCTGGCCAGCCTGCTAGGGTCAGGGCTGGTGGATGGTTTAAATCTAATCATCAACCATCTGGGTATCGAGCAACTGGTCGCCGGTGAGCAGGCCCTCCTCGCCTACGGTACGACATTTGTGGTGGAGGCAGGACTCCTGGCGGGAGCGCTGGTGGCATTCAACCACCTGAAGATCGAGTCCGCCAGGGCCCTGGCGGAATCCTGACAGCGTGATTCTTGCCCAGGATCGTTGCAACCGTGGATCAGAGAGACCCTGGGACCGAGGCTGGTCGTGCGCTGCGTCGCGGCCGATCGCCAAGACCACCGGCCAAGTTCCCAAAGACTGGTGCCAAGGACGCCAGCACCATGCCAACACAGCCAAGTTGATCCTCACGAAGGATTGGGGCCAAGGGTGACAAGCCCCAGAATGCCCGGTACTGAATCAGGAGCCTAGCACCGACCTGGCCCCATCATCGAGAACCCCATGAGCCTTAAGACTACCCATATCCTCAAGATTTTGCGTGAACGCTTCCATGCCTTTCCCGGCCTCTCCGACCGCTGTCTGACGGAATCCTTGCAGATCTTCCGTCTCTTCGACCTGCGCGAGGGCGAGAGCCTGCGCCTCACCGGCGGCGACCTCCCCGACCGCCTCTACGTCGCCATCGGCCGGGTGGCGATCACGGATGCCGGGGGCTGCCGCCAGGATCTGGCCGCCGCCGATCGCGGCTACTTCCTCCTGCCACCCCTCCCCGCGGCGGTGATGGTGGAGGCCCTGGACGACGCCCACCTCTGCCACATCGACACCGCCCTGGCCGACTACCTGCTCACCCTGGAACAGGTGGCGCGCAGCCTCGCCGAGCCCGGCTCCCCCCGCGACGACTACCTGCGCCTGGTGCGCGCGACCGCCCCCTTCCAGCGCATCCCCCTGGAAAACGCCGAACAGGCACTGGCCAGCCTGCGCGAACGATCCGTCAAGGCCGGCGACGAGATCGTCAAGATGGGGAAGGAGGCCGATGCCTTCCATGTCATCGCCGCCGGTCGCGCCGAGCTCTGGCAGATCGACGACGAGGAAGGCATCCCCATGAAGGCCGCCGAACTGGGGCACGGCGACGCCTTCGGTGAGGACGCCCTGCTCACCGGCAAGATCAGCCCGGTGACGGTGCGCATGCTGCAGGATGGCATCCTGCTCGAACTCACCCGCGAGGATTTCAACCGGCTCCTGGCCCGACCGCTGGTCCGCGAGGTCGATACCCCCGTGGCCAAGGCCATGATAGACAATCAGTATGTTGCGTTGGACGTGCGCCTGCAGGAGGAGTTCGACGAGGGCCACATCCCCGGCGCCACCCTCATCCCCCTGTCGCAACTACGCCAGCGGGCAAGCGAACTCGACCCCGCCGCTCGCTACGTGGCGTACTGCCGCAGTGGCCGGCGGAGCGCGGTGGCGGCCTTCCTGCTCAGCCAGCTCGGCATCGACGCCGTCAGCATGGCCGGCGGCGTCCTCGCCTGGAGCGACCCGCTGACGGAGCCTGTGCTGGAGGATTGAGGACCCTCCGGAGAGGACGCCTGCTACCCCTTCCCCGACCCGCTCAGTCCTGTCCGGACAGCGCAAGGCTCGGGCAGGCCGTCCTCCCTCCACCCTCCTCAAATTGTTATCAGAGGCCCGCCGTACCCTCTGAAGATGAAAGACAGCCCAGGTCCCAGGGGGCTGTCTTCCACGCGAATCTCCGAGAGAGGGTCTCGCCCGCGAGGGGGGCAGGGCCCATCATCCCCACGCTTGGCGTATACTTTGGTTCGCGTAACTCATATCGGAGAACCTGCATGCCACGCGGAGGAGCACGTCCCGGCGCCGGGCGCAAGGTAGGATCGGGTCGCTGGGGCGAGCCGACGAAGGTGGTGCGCCTGCCAGTCAGTCGCATCCCGCAGATCCAGGACTGGCTGGGGGCGCCAGCGCTGGGGCCGGACCTGGAGGGCCTGGAACCGGCCATTCCGGGCACGCCTCTGTCGCGACCCCTGTTCTCGTCCCGGGTCCCCGCCGGCTTTCCTTCACCAGCGGACGAGTACGCCGAGGGCAACCTGGACCTGCACCAATACCTCATCCCCCATCGGGAATCGACCTTCTACGTCCGCGTCAAGGGCCAGTCCATGAGCGGGGCCGGCATCCTGGACGGCGACCTGCTGGTAGTCGACCGGAACCGGGAGCCGCGCCACGGCGATATCGTCCTGGCGATCATCGACAATGAACTGACGGTCAAGGAGCTGGACCAGCGCGGGCCAGTGCCGACCCTCAAGTCCCATCACCCAGACTATGCCCCCATCGCCCTGCGCTCGGCCCAGGAGCTCCTGGTCTGGGGAGTGGTTGGCGGCGTGGTGCGTAAGCTGCCATGACCGCACCCCCGGCCGTCGTGGCGACCCAGCCGGGCCCTAACCCGGTTGTGGATTGTGCGGCATTCCCCCCGCGCCGTGACCGGCGAGCGCTACGCGCATGACCAGCCCTGAACCCGGCCACGTCCCCGATACCAATCCCCGCGAGCGCCTCGCCGGCGCCGTCGAGCGCGTCACCTTTCATAGCGAGGCCTCGGGCTTCTGCGTCCTGCGCGTCAAGGTCCGGGGGCAGCGGGACCTGGTGACGGTGGTCGGCAACGCCGCCACGGTCACCCCCGGGGAGTACATCGAGGCCCAGGGCTTCTGGGTCAATGACCGCCAGCACGGCCTCCAGTATCGCGCCGACCAACTCCAGGTGGTCCCCCCCAGCACCCTGGAGGGCATCGAGAAGTACCTGGGCTCCGGCATGGTCAAGGGCATCGGCCCCCACTTCGCCCGCAAGCTGGTCCGCGCCTTTGGCGAGGCGGTGTTCGACGTCATTGAGACCAGCCCCGAACGGCTGGAGGAACTGGAGGGCATTGGCCCCAAGCGCCGGGAGCGGGTGGTGGCCGCCTGGGCGGAGCAGAAGGTCATCCGCGAGATCATGGTCTTCCTCCAGTCCCACGGCGTCGGCACCTCGCGCGCGGTGCGCATCTACAAGACCTATGGCGACGCCGCCATCCTCAAGGTCAGCGAGAACCCCTACCGCCTGGCCCTGGACATCTGGGGCATCGGCTTCAAGACCGCCGACACCATCGCCCAGAGCCTGGGCATCCCCCACGACTCCCCGCTCCGCGCCCAGGCCGGGGTGCGCCATGTCCTCCAGGTCTGGTCCGAGCAGGGCCACTGCGCCGCCCCGCCCGACAAGCTGACGGCCATGGCCGTGGACCTGCTGGCGATCCCGGAGGCCATCATCCAGCAGGCCATCGACCTGGAACGGGCGGAGGGCAACCTGATCCTGGACCTGGACCTACTGTTCCTGACCCCCTTGCAGCGGGCGGAGGCCGGCTGCGCCCAGCACCTGCGCCGTCTCCTGGCCGGGCCCCCACCCTGGGGCCTCATCGACCCGGCCAAGGCCCTGCCCTGGGTCGAGGCCCAGACCGGGCTGCAACTCTCGCCCTCCCAGCGCCAGGCGGTGGCGACCATGCTCGCCAACAAGGTCTGCATCATCACCGGCGGTCCCGGGGTGGGCAAGACCACCCTGGTCAACAGCCTGCTGCGCATCCTCCAGGCCAAACAGGTCGAGGTGCTGCTCGCCGCCCCCACCGGCCGCGCCGCCAAGCGCCTCACCGAGACCACGGGCCTGGAGGCCCGGACCGTCCACCGCCTGCTGGAGTTCGACCCCACCAGTTTTCAGTTCAAGCGCGACGCCGATCACCCCCTGGAGACCCAGCTCCTGGTCCTCGACGAGGCGTCGATGATGGACACGGTGCTGATGAACCAGGTCCTGCGCGCCATCCCGGACGAGGCGGGCCTGCTGATCGTCGGCGACGTGGATCAGTTGCCTTCGGTGGGGCCCGGGGCGGTGCTGGCGGATCTCATCGATTCCGGCGCCATCCCCACCGTGCGCCTGACCGAGATCTTCCGCCAGGCCCAGTCCTCCCGCATCATCACCAACGCCCACCGCATCAACCGCGGTGAGCTGCCCCTGGCCCCGCCCAAGGGCGAGACCAGCGACTTCTATCTCATCCACGCCGAGACCCCCGAGGACATCGCCGCCAAGCTGATGGCCAGCGTCACCGAACGCCTCCCGCGGACCTTCGGCGTCGACCCGGTGCGGGACATCCAGGTCCTGACCCCCATGAACCGTGGCGGCCTGGGGGTCCGTGCCCTCAACGCCGAGCTCCAGGCCCGGCTCAACCCCGACCGCCAGCCACGCATCGAGCGCTTTGGCACCACCTTTGCCCCCGGCGACAAGGTCCTGCAGCGGGTCAACAACTACGATAAGGAGGTCTTCAACGGCGACATCGGCTGGATCAGCAACCTGGACCCGGAGCAGGGCACCCTCACCGTTGACGTCGATGGCCGGGTGGTCGAGTACGAGTTCGCCGAACTCGACGAGCTGTCCCTGGCCTACGCCGCCAGCATCCACAAGTCCCAGGGGTCGGAATACCCGGTGGTGGTCATTCCCCTGGCCATGCAGCACTTCACCCTGCTGGAGCGCAACCTGCTCTACACCGCCGTAACCCGTGGCCGCCGCCTGGTGGTGGTCATCGCCGAGCCCAAGGCCCTGGCCATCGCCGTCAAGCGCCGGGAATCACGCCAGCGCATCACCCGGCTACGGGAGCGGTTGCTGGCGGGCTAAGGGTTCTGGCGCCAACGCCTCACCAGCCGGGGCAGGAAGGCCAGGGCCGCCAGCAGGGCCAGGGCGATGAGGACCTTATGCACCAGGCCCTCCCCCCCGACCGCGGCCTCGCGGCCGGCGTAGCCCAGCCAGGTGAAGGCGAAGGCCGGGGGCGCCATGCAGATCGCCGTGGTCAGCAGGTAGGGCAGGAAGCGGATGCGGGTGACCCCCAAGGCGTAATTCATCAGGAAGAAGGGAAACAGCGGCACCAGGCGGACGAAGGCGACGAAGCGCCAACCCTCAGCCTCCACCCCCCGCACCAGACGCTCCAGCAGGCCGCGGTTGCGGGCCTGCACCCAATCGGCGGCCAGGTAGCGGGCGATCAGGAAGGCCAGACCAGCGCCGATCGTTGACCCGGTGAGATTGAAGAGGGTCCCCCAGAAGGGGCCGAAAAGGGCGCCGCCGGCCAGGGTCAGGATGGCGCCAGGGAGGAGCAGGACGGTGGTCAGGGCATAGAGGGCCATGAACAGCAGGGGCCCCACGGGCCCGGCGGCGTCCAGCCAAGCCGCCAGGGCCTCGGCCTCGAAGTGCTCGCGCTGGCTCAGGAGCAGGGCGCCCCCCACGACCAAGGCTAGGAGCAGCCAGGGGCGCGCCCCCATCCTCACCGCGCTTGACTGGGAGCCAGGTGGCCCCGGCGGGCGCGGGGCCGCGTAACCGTGGAGGCCGCCGTTCGCGTGAATGTCTCGATAAATTGTTTCATTTGCCGCCTCAATCCTTCATGGCGTCGATCATCAGCGCCTTGGCCTCCCGGTAGTCCTGGTTCGCCTCCTGCATCATCTCCTCGGCGGCCTCCAGGGCCTTGAGGGCCTCCTCGATGTCGGTGCCGGCGAGCATTTGCGGAATCTTGGCGATATCCCGCTCGTCGCCCTCCACCAGGCTCATGTTGCCAAGGTCGCCATGCAGCAGGGTCAGGCGGTGCTGGCAGAGGGTGTTGACGTCCTCGTGCTGGCAGGTACAGCTCGCCGCCATGTTGCTGCCCTTGCGCTGGAAGACCACCTCGCAGGGCGCCTCGTCGCCCTGCTGGACCACCAGGCGGATCTTGCGCAGGGGATACTGGAGCTGTTCGTAGGCCTCCACCGCCTTTTTCACCGAGACGTAGAACTCCTGGGTACCGATGGCGGCGGAGAGGCCGACCTTCTCCAGTTGTTCCATGAAGGGCCGGGTGGCGTCGGCGATCTTGACGTCGACCCCGGCCTCCTCGAACTTCCGGTGGAGGTCGGCGAAACGCTGGGCGGCGGTGATGTCCATGTCGGTGATGGCCTGGGCGTCGATGATCACCCACTTGATCGGCGGCTCGGTCTCCGTCACCAGGGTCTCCAGGCGGTCCATGACGTAGCGGGAATTGGCGAATATCAGCGGGCCGTAGAGGCGGTAGATGAGCAGGCCGGGGACGGTCTCGCCGGGGGCCGGGGCGCCGTCGGGGCTGACGATACCCTCGGGCAGGGTGGAGAGGTTGCGGGCGAGCTTGGTGCCGGGACGGATGGCGCCGAGGTCCTGGAACTTGCCGCCGGGGCGGACGCGGCGCAGGACGGCGTCCTTGGGGCGGGCGAATTCGACGATGACGCCGACCAGGGAGATGAGCAGGCCGAAGATGATGCCGGGGACGACGCCGGCGATGAGGATGGCGCTGGTCACCGCCAGGGAGATGAAGAATTCGAAGCGGTCCATGCGGAACAGGTCGCGCAGGGCGGCGATCTCCAGCATGCCGATGCCGGTGACGATGAGGATGGCGCCCAGGGAGACCTTGGGCAGCATGCCGATCAGTTCGGTGAGGAAGAACAGGGACAACAGCAGACCGGCGGCGGCGATCAGTTGCGCCACCTGGGTCTTGCCACCGGTGGAGTCGACGATGGAGGTACGCGATTGGCTGGCGGAGACCGGGAAGCCCTGCAGCAGGCCGGCGCCCACATTGGCGACGCCCAGGGCGGTGAGTTCGGCGTTGGGGGTGATCTCGTAGCGGTTCTTGTTGGCAAAGGTCTGGGCGAGGAGGATGCCGTCGGAGAAGGCAAGGAAGGCGATGGCCACCGCCGCCGGGGCCAGGGCGCTGATATCGGAGAAATGGAGGGTGGGGAACACCAGTTCCGGGATGCCGGAGGGGACCTCTCCCACCAGCTTGATGCCCATGGCCTCGAGGCCCATGAACTGGGTGGCGAGGATACCGATGGCGGAGACCGCCAGGGCGCTGGGGACCCGAGGCAGGTGCTTGTTGAGCAGAATGAGGGTCAGGATCATGGCGAAGCCGAAGAGAAAGGTCGGGACGTTCGCCTCGGGTAACTGGGTGATCACCTGCCAGAGCAGGGGGAAGAAGTGTTCGCCATCGGTATGCACGTCGAACAGCTTGCCAAGCTGGGTGGCGGCGAGGATCAGGGAGGCGCCGTTGAGGTAGCCGATGAGCACCGGGCGGGAGAGAAAGTCGGCGATGACCCCGACCTTGAGCCGGGCGGCGAGGATAAGGACGATGCCGGAGAGGATGCCCAGGGTGGCGGCCAGGGCGGGGATGCGGCTGGGGTCCCCCGCCGCGAGGGGCAGGATGGCGGTACCGGCCAGCAGGCCGATGGCGGCGTCGGGGCCGGCGATGACGTGGCGCGAGGAGGCGAACAGGGCGTAGCCGATGGAGGCGGCGAGGGCGGCGTAGATACCGGTGATGGGCGGCATGTGCACCAGTTCGGCGTAGGCGATGACCGAGGGGATCATGACCACGCAGGCGGTGATGCCGGCCACGAGGTCGCCGCGCAGCCAGCGGAGCTGGTAGGTGGCCAGGACGTTAAGCAGGGGGATGCCAAGGGAAAATCGGCGACCGGCAACGGTGTTCGTCATTCAGGGCCTCATGGATGGGTGATCTGCGCCCTTGAGGGCGGGGAGTCTTGCGGGCTCTCCGATCCGGTTCGGGAGCAGGAACCCCGGCGCCAGCGGGGTGAGCGCGGCGCGGGCGTCATGCACACGCAACGATAAGGTAATCAACTGGTCATGAAAAGCCGCCAGTGGGGTCAATCCTGCCTGTAAAGGCAGCGTAACGCGATTTCCCCTCGTGAAGGGCGCATCCGGGGGCCTCGGGTCGGGCCGTCAACCAGGGGGACGGGATTATACGGACCTCAAGGGCCCGGCCTGACGACGTCCCCGCCAGGCGCCAGCCCCTCTGGCGGGAGCGAACCTGGGGTGGCCCGACCGCCGGGGAGCGGTTTTTGCGGGGAGGGGTCCGTTGGAGTAGGCTAACCGCCCTCCCCGCGGCCGCCGACCCGCGACCGCCTGCTCCCAATGCTTACCGTCACCCAGAGGTTCACCGTGGAAAAGGACCTGCGCGAGGCCGCCCTCGACTATCACCGCCGCCCCACTCCGGGCAAGATTTCCGTCACCCCCACCAAGGGACTGACCAACCAGCGCGACCTGGCCCTGGCCTACTCCCCCGGGGTCGCCGCCGCCTGCGACGCCATCGTCGCCGATCCCGCCACCGCCGCGGACTATACCTCCCGCGCCAACCTGGTGGGGGTGGTCACCAATGGCACCGCCGTCCTCGGCCTGGGCGACATCGGCCCCCTGGCCGCCAAGCCGGTCATGGAGGGCAAGGGCTGCCTGTTTAAGAAGTTCGCCGGCATCGACGTCTTCGACATCGAGCTGGAGGAAAAGGACCCTGACCGGCTGATCGAGATCATCGCCGCCCTGGAACCGACCCTGGGCGGGGTCAACCTGGAGGACATCAAGGCCCCGGAGTGCTTCTACATCGAGCGCCAGCTCAAGGCGCGGATGAAGATTCCGGTCTTTCACGACGACCAGCACGGCACGGCCATCATCTCCGCCGCCGCCCTGCTCAACGGCCTCAAGGTGGTCGGCAAGGACATCGGGGCGGTCAAGGTGGTCTGCTCCGGCGCCGGGGCGGCGGCCATTTCCTGCCTCGACCTCTGGTGCGAACTGGGCGTGCGCCGTGAGCACGTCACGGTCTGCGACTCCAAGGGGGTCATCTATACCGGACGGCCCGGGGGGCTGGACGAATCCAAGGCCCGTTATGCCCGGGACACGGCCGCCCGCACCCTGGGCGAGGCCATCGTCGGCGCCGACATCTTCCTCGGCCTCTCCACCGCCGGGGTCCTGAGCCCGGAAATGGTCACGACCATGGCCGACCAGCCCATGATCCTCGCCCTGGCCAACCCCATCCCGGAGATCATGCCCGATCTGGCCAAGGCGGCGCGCCCGGACGCCATCATCGCCACCGGGCGCTCGGACTACCCTAACCAGGTCAACAACGTCCTCTGTTTCCCCTTCATCTTCCGTGGCGCCCTGGACGTCGGCGCCACCAGCATCACCGAGGCGATGAAGATCGCCAGCGTGCACGCCATCGCCGAACTGGCGGAGGCCGAGGTCACCGACGAGGTGGCCCTGGCCTATCCCAACCGGGAACTGACCTTCGGCCCGGACTACCTGATCCCGACCCCCTTCGACCCGAGGCTGATCGTGCGCATCGCCCCGGCCGTGGCCCAGGCCGCCATCGCCTCGGGGGTCGCCACCCGACCCATCAGCGACTGGGAGGCCTACCGCGCCAAGCTGACCGAGTTCATCTACCACACCGGCGTGGGCATGCGCGCCATCTTCCAGGCCGCCCGCCGCACCCCCGGCAAGCGCATCATCTTCGCCGAGGGCGAGGACGAGCGGGTGCTGCGCGCCGCCCAGATCCTCATCGAGGAGCGGATCGCCCGTCCCATCCTCATCGGCTGGCCCAGCGTGATCGAATACCGGTTGCAGAAGGCCAAGCTGCGCATGCGCCCGGGCGTTGACTTCGACCTGGTCAACCCGGAATCCGACGATCGCTACCGCGAGTGCTGGGAGGCCTACCTCAAGCTGATGGCGCGGCGCGGCGTGACCCCGGCCATCGCCAAGTCCACCCTGCGCCGCGACAACACCGTAATCGGCGCCATGCTCCTCCGGCTGGGCTACGCCGATGGCCTGCTGTGCGGCACCAGCGGGCTCTACGCCGACCACCTCCAGGTGATTCGCGACGTCATCGGCAAGCGCTCCTGCGTCAACACCCTGGCGGCGATGAATTTTCTCATGCTGCCTGGCCGCTCCCTGTTCATGTGTGATACCCACGTCAACCAGGACCCGGATGCCCAGCAGATCGCCGAGATGACCCTCCAGGCCGCCGAGCAGGTGCGCCACTTCGGCGTCCAGCCCAAGGTGGCCCTGCTGTCCCACTCCAATTTCGGCTCCAGCCCCTCGGAATCGGCGCGCAAGATGAGCCACGCCGCCGCCCTCATCGACGCCATGAGCGCCGGTGAACTGGAGGTGGACGGCGAGATGCATGGCGACGCCGCCCTCTCCGAGGAGTTCCGCCGCGCCGCCAACCCGGACTCGCCCCTCAAGGGCGAGGCCAACCTGCTCATCATGCCCAACATCGACGCCGCCAACATCGCCTACAACCTGCTCAAGATGACTGGTGGCGAGGGCGTGACCATCGGTCCCATCCTCCTCGGTGCCGCCCGCCCGGTGCATATCCTCACCACCACCTCCACCGTTCGCCGCCTGGTCAACATGGCCGCCCTGGCGGTGGTGGAGTCCCTGGAGCGTTGAGGTGAAGGCGCCAGTCCACACCTGAGGAACTGGCGCCGGCCGCAATCTCCGTTTCTCATCAGGATCATCATCTTGGCACTCGCGATTTTTGACCTCGACAACACCCTGCTGGCGGGGGATTCGGATTATCTCTGGGGCCTGTTCCTCGCCGAACAGGGGATCGTCGATCGCGTCCATTACGAGCGGGAAAACGAGCGTTTCTACCGTGAATACCAGGAGGGACGGCTCGATATCCAGGAATTCCTGCGCTTTTCACTCCGGGTCCTGCGTGACCACGACCGGGAGGCCTTGCTCGGCTGGCGGTCCCGCTTCCTGGACGAGAAGATCGAACCCATCGTCCTCGCCGGCGCGCTAGCCCTGGTGGAGCGGCACCGGGTCGCGGGAGACACCCTGCTGATCATCACCGCCACCAACGCCTTCGTCACCGCGCCCATCGCCGACCGCTTCGGCATTCCCCACCTCATCGCCAGCATCCCCGAGGAGCGGGGGGGTCGCTTCACCGGCGAGGTCGCCGGGACCCCCTCCTTCCAGCACGGCAAGGTCGAACGGCTGCGCGAATGGCTGACCGAGCGGGGTGGCGACCTGAGTGGCAGCCACTTCTACAGCGACTCCCATAACGACATCCCCCTCCTGGAACTGGTCGACCGCCCCGTGGCGGTGGACCCGGACGAACGCCTGGCCTGCCATGCCCGCCAGCGGGGTTGGCCCATCATCTCCCTCCGCGACCCCCTGCCCGGCAGGGGCCTCGACTGAGCGACCTTGAAAACCAACCCGCTCTCTTCACCAGCCCCGAGGCCCTGGCCGCGGCGAGGGTGCCCATGCAACCTTTAGCCGCCTTCTGGCGGGGGCTGATGTTTTTGCTGCACCTGCTGACCGCCTTCCTGCTGGTTGCCCTGCTCATCGCCCCCGCCCGGGTCTTGGGGCGTCGGTTTAGCTACGCCCCGGCCCTGTCTCGCTGGTGGTACCGGCGCCTGTGCCGCATCCTGGGGCTGCGCCTGGTGGTGACGGGGGAGTTGGCGCCCGGGGTACTGCTGGTGGCGAACCATGTCTCCTGGCTCGACATCCCGGTCCTCGGCGCCCAGGGTGACCTCTGCTTCCTTTCCAAGGCGGAGATCCGCGCCTGGCCCCTGGTCGGCTGGATGGCCGAGGTCCTGGGCACCCTCTTCATCAGCCGCGGCGCCCATCAGGCCCGCGGGCTGGCCGAACAGATCGCCGCGCGCGCCCGCGACGGCCAGGTGGTGGTCATCTTTCCCGAGGCCACCACCAGTGATGGCTCCTGGCTGCGGCCCTTCCACCCCCGCCTCTTTGCCGCCGCCCAGGACAGCGGCGCCGCCCTCCAGCCTGTCGCTATCCGCTATGGCGAACCGGAGCAGCGGGACCCCATCGCCCCCTTCATCGACGCCGACCAACCCTGGCCGCACTTGCGGCGGGTTCTTCGGCATCCGGGCATCCGGGTGGAGGTGCGCTTCCTGCCCCTCATTCCCAGCCAGGGACTGGACCGCAAGACCATGGCCCGCGCCTGCCGGGAGGCGATCGGGGCATCCCTGGGACTGGAGACCGACGCTGACCAGATGGCCGCCCCTCGCGCCACTCCGGACCGATAACCAAAATACCGCCCTTGTCTTGGGCGAGTCATGGGCCCGATTGAGGGTGACCGGACGCTTCGCTACCGCGCCTCCGCCGGACAACAAAAAAACCGCGCCGGAGCGCGGTTGAGGAACAGGGCGCGGAAGATACCCTCATCCGTGGGGATGAGGGACCCGCGCTGCGGTCTTATTTGGCCTCGGCGGCGGGAGCGGCCGGAGGAGCGGGCGGGGCATAGGGGGCATAGGGCGCGCCGTAAGGGGCATAGCCGTAGGGGCCACCCCAGTAGGGGCCGTAGCCATAGCCGTAGTAGTCACGATAACGGTTGTAACCGCGGCCCCAACCACGTCCGCCACCGGACATGTTCATGTTGAAGTCACCGTAGCCGTCACCGAACATGTCGTTCCACCAGTCGTTGCCGGAGTTGCCCCAACCCGGGCCACCCCAACCTGGGCCGCCCCAGAAGGCGGAGGCGGAAGCGGACACACCCAGCAGGGCGGCGACGGCGGCAGCGGTAGCAAGCTTCTTCATTCAATTTCTCCTCATTTTTCTGAGTCTTGTTGATTAAGCGCGGTACCTTGTGTACCCACGGTCACTATAATATTAGCATTCGATAATTTTCAAAATAGATAATTTTTATCACCCCCTCGGTTTTGATTGATCGAGACTAATAATAGGGCTTCTGGCCAGGCCTTCAAGCCTTCAGGGACCCCGCAGCCGCCGGGCAACCTGCACGAGATCCAGCCAGGCCCTGGCCTTCTGCTCCGGGGAGCGCAGCAGATAGGAGGGGTGGAAGGTCACCATCAGGGGCAGGGCCGTGGGGCCAAAGCTGAACCAGCGTCCGCGCAAGCGGCCCACGGCCTCGTCGGTCTCCAGCAGATTCTGGGCGGAGATCCGGCCGAGGGAGACCAGAACACGAGGTTGTACCAGGGCGATCTGACGCAGCAGGAAGGCGCGGCACGCCGCCGCCTCCTCGGGCTTGGGGTCCCGGTTGCCGGGGGGCCGACACTTGAGGATGTTGGCGATGAAGACCTGGTCCCTATCCAGGCCGATAGCGGCGAGCATGCGGTCGAGGAGTTGGCCGGCGCGGCCGACGAAGGGCTCGCCCCGCCGGTCCTCCTCGGCCCCGGGGGCCTCGCCGATGAACATGAGGTCCGCGTCCCGGCGGCCCACACCGAACACGGTCTGGGTGCGCGTCTCGCACAGGCCGCAGGCGCGGCAAGTGGCGACTGTCGCGCGCAATTCATCCCAGCCCATAGTGAAAACGGGGGCCTGGGCGTTGCCGGCCTCTAGGTCGGGTGGCGCCGGCTCACCCGCCTGGCCATCGGCGCAGGAGGCATGAGCCCCCTCCCCGACCTGTGACCCGGCCCGGCTTCGCCACACCTGGATGCCCATGGCCTCCAGGTAGAGATGGCGCCGGACCGGGTCCAGGGTGGCGTCCATGGCGCGGATCAGACGTCGGCACCCTGGGGATGGGCCCGCTCCAGGGGCTTGAGCACCTTGTTGCAGGCGTTGATGTAGGCCTTGGCGGAGGCGACGATGATGTCCGTGTCCGCCCCCTGGCCATTGACGATGCGTCCGCCCTTTTCAAGGCGCACCGTGACCTCGCCCTGGGCGTCGGTGCCGCTGGTGATGCTGTTGACCGAGTAGAGGCGCAGCGTGGTCCCCGAGTTGACGATGGACTCGATGGCCTTGAAGGTGGCGTCCACCGGACCGCCACCGATGGCCGCGCCGGGCTCCTCCTGGCCATCCATCTGCAGCACCAGCTCGGCCCGGGGCACCTCCCCGGTCTCAGAGCAGACCTTCATGGACACCAGCTTGATGCGCTCGTTGGTGGCATCGAGATTGGCGTCCGTCACCAGGGTCTGGAGGTCCTCGTCGAAGATCTCGTGCTTCTTGTCCGCCAGCTCCTTGAAGCGGGCGAAGGCGGCGTTGAGCTCCTCCTCGGAGTCGAAGCTGATGCCGATCTCCGCCAGGCGGCTCTTGAAGGCGTTGCGGCCCGAGTGCTTGCCCAGGACCATGCGGTTCTCGGTCCAGCCCACGTCCTCGGCGCGCATGATCTCGTAGGTCTCGCGGTGCTTGAGGACCCCGTCCTGGTGGATGCCGGACTCGTGGGCAAAGGCATTGGCCCCGACCACCGCCTTGTTGGGCTGGACCGGGAAACCGGTGATGCCGGACACCAGCCGCGAGCAATGCACGATCTGGGTGGTATCGATCCGGGTGTCGCAAGCGAAATGGTCCTGACGGGTGCGCACCGCCATGACGATCTCCTCCAGGGCGGCGTTGCCGGCGCGCTCGCCCAGACCATTGATGGTGCACTCCACCTGGCGCGCGCCGTTGCGCACCGCCGCCAGGGAGTTGGCCACGGCCAGGCCGAGGTCGTTGTGGCAATGGACGGAGAAGACCGCCTGGTCCGCGTTGGGGACGCGCTCGATCAGGCCACGGATGAGGTCGCCGAACTGGTAGGGCACGCTGTAGCCCACCGTATCGGGGATGTTGACCGTCCGCGCCCCGGCCTTGATCACCGCCTCCAGCACCCGGCAGAGGAAATCGGGCTCGGAGCGGCCGGCGTCCTCCGGGGAGAACTCCACGTTGTCGGTGTAGCGCCGCGCCCGCTTGACGGCATGTACCGCCTGCTCCACCACCTGATCCGGGGTCATGCGCAGCTTGCGCTCCATGTGGATGGGCGAGGTGGCGATGAAGGTGTGGATGCGGGCCGAATTGGCCTTGGCCAGGGCCTCGCCGGCGGTGTCGATGTCCTTGTCCAGGGCCCGGGCCAGGCCGCAGACGGTGCTGTCCTTGATGACCGTGGCCACGGCCTTGACCGCCGCGAAGTCACCCGGGCTGGCGGCGGGGAAGCCGGCCTCGATGACGTCGACCCGGAGCTTCTCCAGGGCCTTGGCGATGCGGACCTTCTCGTCCTTGGTCATGGAGGCCCCGGGGCTCTGCTCCCCGTCCCGGAGGGTGGTGTCGAAGATGATGAGATGCTCTTTGCTCATGACTCGCTCCCGCGTATGGGCGTGACCCGCCAGGGACCATCGGGGTCCGCTGGGCGTGGAATTCGGTATCTGACTGGGTGCGTATTCTAAGCCCCCGCCGGGGCAGGTGTGTCTTGTCTGCCCCTCAGGGCAGCAGCAGGACGAGCGGCAGGGTCAGGGCTGGAAGCCCCGCCGGGAGGACGGGCGCGGAGGGCGCCGGGATGGGGAGGGTGATGCTTGACATGGTCATGGCGATGCTCTGAGGGCGAATATAGGGCATGCCCGGACCGATGCCAAGTGGCTCCCGCCGTGTCCGCAATCATATAAACTCAGCTCACTGACACCTCATCCGCGGATCAGGCCCGGGCAAGGACCCGACGACCTTCCCTTCAGCATCCGGACGGCAGGACCCATGGAGTACAAAGACTATTACAAGACCCTCGGCGTCGCGCGCAACGCCACGCCGGAGGCCATCAAACAGGCCTACCGCAAGTTGGCGCGCAAATACCACCCGGACGTGAGCAAGGAGCCCGACGCCGAGGCGCGGTTCAAGGAGATCAACGAGGCCAACGAGGTCCTCAAGGACCCGGAGAAACGGGCCGCCTACGACGCCCTCGGCAGCCAGTGGCGCGCCGGCCAGGAGTTCCGGCCGCCCCCCGGCCAGGGCGGCTTTCATCGCGAGTTTCGCTTCAGCACCGGCGACGCCAGCGGCTTCAGCGACTTCTTCTCCTCCCTGTTTGGGGGCGGTGGCGGCTTCGGCGGCTTTGGTGATGCCTTCGGCGAGGCGCGGCGCGGCGGCGCCGGTGGCGGCCGGCGCGAGGACCTCTTCCGTCAGCGCGGCCAGGACCAGACCGCCCAGGTCGAGATCAGCCTGGAGGAGGCCTTCGCCGGCGGCACCCGCGAACTGCGGCTGGAAACCCCGACCCAGGATGCCCAGGGCCAGGTCCACCTCCAGCACCGCACCCTGAAGGTCCGCATCCCCCCCGGCGTCAGCCAGGGGCGCCAGATCCGCCTGGCCGGCCAAGGGCAGCCGGGCTTCGCCGGGGGACCCGCCGGGGACCTCTACCTGGAAGTCCACCTGCGACCCCACCGGGTCTTTCAGACCGACGGGCGGGACATCCTCCTCCACCTGCCCGTCACCCCCTGGGAGGCGGCCCTGGGCGCCCAGCTCCAGGTGCCCACCCTGGGTGGTCCCGTCAGCCTCAAGATCCCCGCCGGCAGCCAGAGCGGCAAGCGCATGCGCCTCAAGGGCCGCGGCCTGCCCGGCGACCCGCCCGGGGATCAGATCCTGATCCTGGAAATCCACACCCCGCCCGCCGACTCCGAGGAGGCCAAGACCCTCTACCGGCGCATGGCGGAAAGCCTGGCCTTCAACCCCCGCGCCAAGTTCGGAGGCTGAGCCATGAACCAGCCCATCGACCTGTTCCGCGACCATCCCCTGGACGTCCTCCCCGAGCTGATCCTGGACGAGAGTCCGGCCATCGGCCTGGAGGATCTGACCCGCCTCTGCGGCGTCAGCGCCGAGGTCCTCGTCCTGCTGGTGGGCGAGGGCCTGCTCGCCCCCCTGGGTCAGTCCCCCGCCGACTGGCGTTTCGACGGCCATCAGATCCGCCGCATCCGCCGCGCCCTGCGCCTCAGCCACGATCTGGAACTCGACTGGCCCGCCACCGCCCTCGCCCTCGACCTTCTCGACGAGATCCAGCACCTGCGCCAGCGCATCCACTGCCTGGAGCTTCAGCTCGGGCGCTGGGACTGAGGACTCACCGCCGGCACGGAAGCCCCCAAGGCCGCCGTGATCTCCGCCGCCGTGGTCGGGCGCCCGAGGAGATAGCCCTGAACCAGGTCGCAGCCGGCGGCGGCCAGGTAGTCGAACTGTTCCTGGGTCTCCACCCCCTCGGCGATGACCCGGATGCCGAAATGGTGGGCCATGGCGATGGTGGACTGGACGATGGCCGCATCCCCGGGGTCGGTGGTGAGGTTGCGTATGAAGCTCATGTCGATCTTGAGGAAGTCGAGGGGCAGGCGCTTGAGGTAACTGAGGCTGGAATAGCCGGTGCCGAAGTCGTCCAGGGCGATGGTGACGCCCAGGTCGTGGATGCGTTGCAATTCCGCCAGGGCCCGGTCCGGGTCCTGCATCAGGACGCGCTCCAGGACCTCGATCTCCAGCAGTCGCGGGGCCAGGCCGGTGCGCTGGAGCATCTTTTCCAGGTCGCGAGCCAGGTTGCCCCCGTCGATCTCCGCGCCGGAGACGTTGATGGACACCCAGGGGGGCTGGGCCAGCCCCTGCCAGGCATGGGCCTGGGCGCAGGCCTCGGCCAGCACCCAGCGGCCTACCGGATGGACCAGGTCGCCCTGCTCCACCACGTCGATGAATTCCCGGGGGCCGACCAGGCCCAGGCGGGGATGCTGCCAACGCAGCAGGGCCTCGACGGCGACCAGGGCGCCGCTGCCCACGGCGACGATGGGCTGGTAGTGGAGGCGCAGTTCCCCCCGTTCCACGGCGTGGCGCAGTTCGTTCTCGATCTGGAGGCGACGGCGAGCGGCCTGGGTCATCTCCGGGCGGTAGAAGGCGAGCCCCGCCCGCCCGGTCTCCTTGGCCCGCTTGAGGGCCGCTTCCGCCTTGCGCAGCAGGCTGGTGGCGGCCTCATCGTCCTGGGGATAGAGGGCGACGCCAAGGCTGGCGGTGAGACGCAGTTCGGGCAACCCGTCCAGGTCCAGGGGCCGGTGGACGAGTTGCTGCAAGGCGCGGGCGGCCTCGCTGGCCTGGGCACTTGCCGGTGGGACCTCTGGCCCGCTGGCCAGGGGCCGGGCGAGGACGAAGCTGTCGCCGGCGAGCCGCGCCAGGATATCCCCCGGGGCGGCGCTGGCGGCGAGGCGCTGACCCAGGGTGCGCAGGGCCTCGTCCCCCGCCAGGTAGCCGTGGGTGGCTACCAGGTCCTGGAAGTGATCCAGGTCGAGCACTAGCAGGGCCAGGCCGGAGGCCTGGGTCCTGGGGACGCCGGCCTCCTCGGTGGACCCGCCGGGGACCGGTTCACCCAAGGCGGTGGCCAGGGCCTCCCGCAGATGGGCGCCATTGGGCAGGCCGGTGAGGGGGTCGAAGTGACTGAGATAGGCGATCTCCGCGGCGGAGCGCTGGGCGGCGCTCAGGTCGGTGAAGACCGCCACATGCTGGAGCACCCGGCCCTCGGCGTCGAGGACGCGGTTGATCTGCAGCCACTGGGGATAGACTTCCCCGTTCCTGCGCCGGTTCCAGATCTCGCCGCTCCAGGCGCCGGTGGCCTCCAGTTGGCGCCAGAGGTCGCGGAAGAAGGCCTCGTCGTGCCGCCCGGAGTTGAGCAGCCCGGGGTCGCGCCCCAGGACCTCCGCCGCCGGGTAGCCGGTGATGGTGGTGAAGGCGGGGTTGACGGCCAGGATGCGGTTGTGGGCATCGGTGATGAGGATGCCCTCGCTGGTGTTGTCGAACAGGGCGGTGATGAGCCGCTGCTGGGCCTGGGCGGCATGCTCCTCGGTGATGTCGTGCACGGTGCCCAGGCTACGGATCACCCGCCCCTGGTTATCCGTGAGATGGACGGCGCGCTCCCGCACCCAGCGTTCGCTCCCGTCGGCGCGGCGGATGCGGTGCTCGATCTCGTAGGGGGCCACCGCCGTCAGTGACTGCTGATAGGCGGTGCTGACCGCCTCCTGGTCCTCGGGGTGGACCATGGCCAGAAAGTCCCCGAGATCCAGTGGCGTGCCGATGGGCTGGCCGAAGAGGCGATAGGCCTCGTCGGACCAGTACAAACGATCCTCCGCCACGTCGTATTCCCAACTGCCAAGGTGGGCGATGGCCTGGGCCTCGAGCAGGCGTTCCTGGGCGCGGCGCAGGTCGCTGATATCATTGACGATGGCCAGGGCTTCAGTCAGGTGGCCCGCGGCGTCGCGGATGGCCGACACCGCCACGTCGGCCCTGACCAGCCGGCCGTCGCGATGCCGGTATCCCCGTTCCACGCGATAGCTGGGGATTTCCCCGGCCAGCAAACGACTGAAGTTCGTCCGGGCGCGCTCCTGGTCTTCGGCGGCGATGACGTCGGTGAAGTAGCTGCCGATCAGTTCGTCCGGGTGGTCGGTGAAGCCCAGCAGTTCGAGCAGGGCCGGATTGGCCAGGCGCAGGCGGCCCTGCAGGTCGTAGAGGCCGATGCCACTGGGAGCGCTGGCGCTGATGGCGCGTAGGCGTTCGGTCTCGGCAAGCTCCCGGGTACGATCCAGCAGGATCAACAGATAACCATCACAGCCCCCCCTGGCATCGCGGATGGCGGAGGCGGTGAGCCGCAGCCAGCGCGCACCCTGACCCTCCGGACGGCTGAGGTCGAGGGCCAGCCCCGTGCCCTCGTGGGCGGCCGCCAGTCGCTCGGTCAAGTCCGGCACCGTCAGGCCCGCCGCCGCCAGGAGTTCGGTCAGGCGCTGGCCCCCGGTCACCGGGTGGTCGACACCCAGGGCCCCGAGGGCCGCCTGGTTGACGAACCGGACGCCCAGGAGGGCATCGGTGGCGAGGATGCCCAGATCCGCGGAGTGTTCGAGCAGGCTGCGCAGCACGCCCTGGTCGCTCAACTGGCGACGGGCATCGTTGAGGGCCCGCCCCTGGTCGGCGACGACCTGACGCAACAGACGCAGGTGGGTGGTCTGGAGGTCCTTGAGCAGGTCGCGGCGGGTGAGGATGCCGACCAGGCGCCCGCTTTCGTCCGTCACTGCCAGGCGACGCACGCCCAGGGCGCGCATCAGGGGACTGGCCTCATGGGCGGGCACGTCCGGCTGGACGCAATGGACCGGCTGGGACATCTGACTCAGGACCGGCGTCAGCCCCAGGTCGAGGGCGGCCCCGACCAGGCGGATGGCGTCGCGCTCGCTGAGGATGCCCAGGACGCGGCCCGCCTCGACGATCAGCACCGAACTGATGCGGCGCTCGGTCATCAGCCGCAGGGCCTCGGCCACGGTGGCCCCGGGGGGGAGGCTGACCGGGTCCCGGGTCATGAGGTCGCTGACGGTGCGCGGGATCAGCAACTCGTCGGCCCCCAGGGCCTGGGCGAAGTCGGTCTCGGAGATGACCCCGACCAACCGCCCCGCCGCATCCACCACCACCAGGTGGCGGATGCCCTCCGCGACCATGCGGGCGTAGCCCTCGGCAAAGCCGATATCGGGGGGGGCGGTGATGGGGTTGAGGGTCATCAGCCCGGCCAGGGGGGCGTCTGAATCGTAGGCCTCCCGGACGATCAGGGCCAGGGCATCGCGCTCGGTGAAGATCCCCACCGGCCGGTCGTCGGCGACCACCACCACCGAACTCATCCGTTGCTCGCTCATGGCGGCCAGGGCCAGGTGCAGGGGGGTTTCCGGGGCGAAGGCCAGCGGCGCCCGGGAGCGGCACAAATCGGCGAGGGTGAGCGTCTCGATCATGGGTGGGTGGCAGGCCCGGACAAGTGGCTCAAGAGAATCGGGTCAGGTGGCCAGGACAAGGGAGCTGGACCCAGGGCGGATCACGGCTCGGGTGTCCCGGCCAGGCCGGCATCAGCACCCGGTCGCCCGGGCTCATAGAGCTGGACACGATTTCCGCCGGCACGCTTGGCAGCGTACATGGCCTGATCGGCGCTGGCAATCAGGCCCTCGGGTGAGTCCAGATCGCACAGGGGATAGACCACCAGCCCTAGACTGGCGCCCACCGCAGGTAGGAGCGCGCCCTCATGCAGGATCGGGGCCCGCAGATTGTCCAGCACCCGCTCCAGCAGTAGCAGGCTGGTCTCGATAGTCCCCAGGTCACCGATACAGAGGACGAATTCGTCACCGCCGGCGCGGAATATCAGGTCGTGCTGACGAAAGGCCTGGCGCAAACGCTGGGCCACCTCCTTGAGGACATGGTCGCCCACCGCGTGACCGAGTTCATCGTTGATCGGTTTGAAGCCATCGAGATCCAGATAGGCCACCGCCAGCAGGTTTTGATTGCGATCCGCCTCCGCCATCATCCGCTTGAGTTCCGGAAGCAGCTCCTTACGATTGAGTAGCCCCGTGAGATGATCGGATTCGGCGATGCGCTGCAGTTTCTCGGCCCGCTGTCGCTGGGTCGCCAGGTCAAAGACCATCTGGTTAAAGCTGCACGTCAGGCGGGCCAGTTCGTCATCCCCGACGCAGGGCAGCTCCACCCACTGGCCCTCACCGAAGCGCTCCACTCCTTTCTGGAGCCGCTTGAGGCCACGCACCAGCCAGTTGCCAAGCAGAACGGAGAAGATGGTCGAGAGCAGCAGCTCCGCGGCAGCGATCAGAAAGAGCTGGTATTCCGCGGACCGGATCAGGTCCTGGATCCGTGCCGCCGAGAGAATCACCCGCACATGGCCGAAGATCTGCCCGGACTCTTCGACGGACACCTGGGCCTGAATCAGGGTCCCGGCGTCGGGTGATGGGGCTGACGGTGCGGGGTCCTGGTTATTGGCGCTCTCCAGGCGCGACGAATCAATCAGGACGCCTCCCCGGGGATCGAGGATCAGTAGGCGATTGACCTTTTCGAAATGGCTGATCCCAGGCTGCTCCAGGGCAAGCCGGGTATCCCGATCGTTCCTATGGCTAACGCCTTCCCGAGCCAGGGCCTCCAGGGTCGCCAGATCCTGGGCGATGAGGGCATTCTTGATGGCGATGGCGATCAGATGGGCCGTCGTATGGGCACGTCCCCGCAACTGCTCTTCATTCGTGGAACGGAGATAGTCGAGACTCACCCACAGCAGCAGGGAGAGAAAGACGACCTCGATGAGGGCAATCCCGAGGATGGTCTTGAAGCGGATACTCACGGCAACCGGCGTCCGGAGTCCGTCACGGCGCGGGCATCTCAGACAGGCGCCGCAGCCGGTCGACGTCCAGGGCGCGAATGTCGTCCCAATCGCTGTCCTTGGCCAGCGTCAAGGGGCCCAGGGCCGCGTTCGCCAGCAGTTCCGGGGCCTCGTCGGCCAGGGTAAGGAGGGCCTGACCCACGGCCCGGGCGTCCTGCTCCGCGACCCCGGGACTGACGGCGATGGCATGGGGAGTGAAGCCCGGGGTCTCCCACAGGACCCGCAGTTGTCCGCGGACCTCCGGGTTGAGCGCCTCCAGGGTGCGGCTGATACCACCGCCGGCGGCGAAGTGGCCGCCCGCCACGTTCAGGTACACGGAGTCGTGGGAGGCGACGAAGCGGGTCTGGAAGGGGATGCCGCGCCGCTCGAGTTCGGCGCGGGTGAGGATGCTGGCGGCGAAGGCCCCGGGCGCGGGGAAGACCAGTTCCTGATTTGCCAGGTCCTCCAGGGCGGTGTAGGGGGCCTCCTTGACCACGACCATAATGCCCTTGAGACGCTGATCGCGGTCCCGCGCCAGGGCCCGATAACCGGGGGCGGCGTTGAAGACCACGAAATGAAAGGGGTTCATGTAGGCGAAATCGTAGCGCCCGGCCGCCAGGCCCTGCTCAAAGGTGGGGATATCCTTGGCGGTCGCGAATTGCAGTGGCACGCCGCTAAGCACCTGAAGGCGCTGTAGCAGCGGCACCCACATCTGCGCCAGTCGGGTGGCCGCCTGTTGCGGTACGACCCCGAAGCTGTAGACCCGATCCAGGGTGGTCCCGGTGGCCCGTGGCGCCGGATCGAGGGGATGTTCCGGAGAAACCGTTGGCGGTGACGCTTGGGAAGAGGTGTCGACGTCCGCGGCCCGGAGGGAGAGGCTGATCAGCAGCAGGCCCAGTCCGAGGAGGAGGCGAAAGAAGGTGTCTGTACGGGTCAGGTTCATCAGGGGCTACCCCATGGCGATAGTTTGCGGCGGGAAGTCCCGGCAAAGAGCAGGTTGCACGGGGGCCGCCCTGGAGGCGGAGTGCCCATGGCTAGCGGCCATGCGCTTGGGCGGCGCGCTGGCGTGGCGCAAAGAGCATGGCCTTTGATGGCCCCCCGATGGCTGTAAAAAGGGGGCTGATGCTGCTGGAAAGATAGCATCTTAGCGGGAAAGTGCCCCAGATAAGTGAGAACACAGGGTGACCAAGAGCCGTCGCTCGGCGCATCATTATCGGATGGACACCCGCAGGCATCCGCCTCCTCGAGCCGCGATCCTCCCCCCTGGGCGAGATGATCCGCTGACCTCCAGCGCGGTTGCCTTGCCGTTTCGTGGCCAGGAGGCTCCTGTCGAGTTGCCCCAAGCCCATGCCGGTGTGGGTCGTGGCGCCTGCTTCCGAGGTCCTGGGTTTGACAGAGTAGCAGCCAGACCCGCAGGGTACCGGCTCAACAAGGGCGCATGGAGATCCGGATGGCGGGCGCGATGGCTGGTGGCCGGGCTGTTGTACTGTCTCGTCATCACCCCAGCCCTGGCGGAGAGCTTCAAGGGCCGGGTGGTGAAGGTCATCGATGGCGACACGGTTGTGGTCCTTGGTCCCGCCAAGCGGACCGAGCGGGTGCGGATCCAGGGGATCGACGCCCCCGAGGCCGACCAGCCTTTTGGCGCCCAGGCCAGGCAGCGGCTCCAGGACCTGGTGGGTGGCAAGGTGGTAACCGTGGTATCCGACAAACGGGATCGCCACGGTCGGTTACTAGGCAAGCTGATGCACGGTGGGCAGGATATGGGCCTGGCCCTGATCCGCGAGGGCTTCGCCTGGTGGTACCGCGACTATGCCACGGACCAGATCCTACTGGATCGTGTGTTGTACCCCCTGGCCGAAGTGCAGGCCCGCTGGGATGACAGTGGGCTCTGGGCTGATCCCGATCCCATACCGCCCTGGGTGTTTCGCCACCGGTAGGGGCGCCAGCGTGGATGCCCATCCTTAAAGTTAGCGTGAAAGCCACGGCACAGACGCTCATTCCCAGGGGAGTGGCGCGTCCCATCATGACAGTTGAATGCATCGTTATCGGATCGGGTGGCCACTGACGGAGGACGCGGTGAATCGTCGTGGCCACACCGTCACCGGTCCGGCCAAACCGGATCAGATACGGCAATCGAGTGAAGAACAGCATGACCCATCCCGACCTTCTCGGCCAACTGAGCGGCCTCCAGACGATGATGGCGGACCTCCTCACCGGGGTCCCGACCGCCGCGGCCAATGCCCGCTTCCACCCCCGCCTGGCCTCGCTGGGCTGGTATCTCGGCCGTGCCATTTATCGGGAACTCCACTGGCTGCGGGAGGTGCTTGACGGCGACGGGGACCTGGCCGGCCGGGTACGCCACCTCTTCGACGTCGACGAGGCGCTGGCCCCGGTGGAACAATTGCCCCCGCCGGATCACCTGCTGGCCTGGGCGGCGGAGATCCAGGACGAACACCTGCGCCGCCTGGCGACCCCCGGAGCCCTGCCGCCCAGCCCCTTGCTGGTGGACGACCGTCTCGCCTGGTTCCTGCTCCAGGAGCGGGCGCGCGATTATGAGGCCATGCTGTGGGTGCTCCTGGCGCGGCGTTGGCGGGAAGCATCCCCCCCCTCCCTTGCCCCTCCGGCGCCGCGGCTGGAACCGCGCCTGCCCAGCGCCGACATGGTGGCCATCACCCAGGGCCACTACCGGGTCGGTTCCCGGGGGGAGCCCTGGGCCTATGACAACGAACTGCCACCCCAGGCGGTGGAACTGGCCAATTTCCGCATCGCCCGCCGGCCCGTGACCAACGGCGAATACCTGGCCTTCATGAAGGCGGGTGGCTATGACCGTAAAGAGTTCTGGGACACGGCGGGTCAGGCCTGGCTGGCCAGCGACATGGCCCGGGCGCCCTGGCACTGGCGCCGGGACGGCCAGGGGGGCTGGCACGCCCTCGGTCTCAACGGGCCGGTGCCCCTGGTGGCCGAGGACCCCGTGGCCGGTCTGAGCCACCACGAGGCCCGGGCCCATGCCGCCTGGGTGGCCAGCCTGGGGGGCGCCCTGACCGGCGCCGTCGTGCAGCACGAGTATCAGTGGGAGGTCGCCGCCCGTGGCGGCCACCTGGAAGGTACCGGTCGGGTCTGGGAGTGGTGCGCCAACCCCTTCCATCCCTATCCGGACTTCAGCCCCTTCCCCGACCCCAGCGTCTCCGCGGCCGCCTTCGGCACCGACCAAGGCGTGCTGCGCGGGGCCAGCCTGCACACCCAGCGCTGCCTGCGGCGCGCCAGCTTCCGCCATTCCGCCGCGCCCGACGACCGCTTCCGGATCAGCGGCCTGCGGCTGGTCTTCCCCCCGGATTGAGGCCAGGGCGCTGCCGACCCGCCCACACCCCAGACACGCCCCCCCGCCCTCGCCCGATCCCCGGGCGGTTTATGCTGCACCGCAATACAATGGATTTATATAATTTGATTCATCAATGTTTGGACCAGGTGTAAATTAGCATTTGCTCATCTAGCGACTGGTCTACCCCTGGTCGCCGGCCTGTCCGCCCCTCGCACCCCGAGGTTGGCGCCCCTGAGTTGTATCTCCATCAGTACCGGTCAATGGCCGCCTCCCGTCTGGGGGGCCTGAGGTATGGGTAGTCAACGATGCAGTCTATTTTCGTTGCCGTCGGCTTCATGAGTGCCCTGGGCCTGATGCTGGCCAGCATCCTGGTCCTGGCCAACAAGCGCCTCTTTGTCTTTGAAGACCCACGCATCGATCAGGTCGAGGACCTGCTGCCTAAGGCCAATTGCGGCGCCTGCGGCACGGCGGGCTGTCGCCCCTTCGCCGAAATGCTCGTCCAGGGGCAGATCGAGCCGGCCAAGTGCACCGTCAACTCCAAGGATATGAACCAGGTCATCGCCACCTTCCTCGGCGTCGACCTGGGCAAGGAGGAGAAGCGCGTCGCCCGGCTGGCCTGCGCCGGGGGCACTCACGTGGCCTACATCCGCGCCTCCTACGGGGGCATCGAGTCCTGCCGGGCCGCCGCCCTGGTTTCCGGGGGTGGCAAGGGCTGCGCCTGGGGCTGCCTGGGCTTGGGTGACTGCGCCGACGTCTGCGATTTCAACGCCATCCACATGGATCGCTACGGTCTGCCGGTGGTGACCGAGGCCGACTGCACCGCCTGCGGCGACTGCGTCGAGGTCTGCCCCAAGGACCTGTTCAGCCTCCACCCCGTCAGCCATCAACTCTGGGTCGCCTGCAACAACCAGGCCTTCGGTGACGAGGCGGAAAAGGAGTGCGAGGTCATCTGCACCGCCTGCGGCCGCTGCGCCCAGGACTCCCCCGAGGGCCTGATCGAGATCCGCGACAACCTGGCGGTGGTCGACTACGCCAAGAACAGCCTCGCCTCCCGGGTGGCCATCGAGCGCTGCCCCACCGGGGCCATCGTCTGGCTGGAAAAGGGCGGCAAGGCGGTCAAGGGCCGGGACGCGCGCAAGGTGGTGCGCAAGGAGGCCCTCCAGCCCGAACTGGCCCGGTCGGTTGCCCGCCCGCGGGTCGCCGCCCGCGTTTGACCGGGGGAGCGATGCCAACTCAGCCGCGCCCAGGCTCGCCCCCTCTCCCCAACCCCTCTCCCACGAGGGGCGAGGGGCCAAGGCGTGCCGGTGGTTGCTGATCGGTTCCATCACGAACTGACGCCCCTTCTGTATGTGCCAGATCCCTTAAGTACCTGATTTAGCACCCAATCCGTTTTCCCGCGCCCCGCGCGCCCCTGTATCCGGTTCCCCGGCCCCAACCGCCACGGGATTCATCAAACCCAGACCGCTGAGTAGATCAAGGCCATGTTCGGAAAAAAAGACGAGAAGTCCTTCAAGTATCCTGGCGTCCGGCAGGCGATGGACGGCAACGCCGCAGTCATCCTCTGCGAGCGGGAGGCCTCGGATGCCGCGGGCGCCTACCCCATCACCCCCTCCACCCAGATGGGCGAGTTCTGGGCGGAGGAGGTCGCCAAGGGCCATCTCAACGTTTCCGGCCGGCCGCTGATCTTCGTCGAGCCCGAGTCCGAGCACGCCGCCGCGGCGGTGACCGCGGGCATGGCCATGTCCGGGCTGCGCGCCACCAACTTCTCCTCGGCCCAGGGCGTGGCCTTCATGCACGAGTCGCTCTACGCCGCCGTCGGCAAGCGCCTGCCCTACGTGCTCAACATCGGCTGCCGGGCCATCACCAAGGCCAGCCTCAACGTCCACTGCGCCCATGACGACTACCACTGCATCGACGACACCGGCTTTTTCCAGGTCTTCGGCAAGAACACCCAGGAGGCGGCGGACCTCAATCTCATCGGCCGCAAGATCGCCGAGCTGTCCCTGACCCCGGCGGCGGTGGCCCAGGACGGCTTCCTCACCACCCACCTCATCGAGCCCCTGCTGGTGCCCGAGCGGGAACTGGTGGCGGAGTTCCTCGGCCGCCCGGATGACCTCATTGACTGCCCGACCCCGGCCCAGAAGCTGGTCTATGGCGCCACCCGCCGTCGCGTCCCCGAGGTCTGGGACGTGGACAAGCCGATGCAGTCCGGCACGGTGCAGAACCAGGATGCCTACATGCAGGCGGTGGCGGCCCAGCGCCCCTACTTCTTCCAGCACATCGCCCCCCTGGCCGACCAGGTCATGGACGAGTATTACCAGCTCACCGGCCGCCGCTACCGCCGCGTCAGCGGCTACCGGATCGAGGACGCCGAGTACCTGATCCTTGGTCAGGGCAGCATGATCCTCCAGGCCGAAGCGGTGGCCGACTACCTGCGCGAGACCCGCAAGCTCAAGGTCGGCGTGGTCAACCTGACCATGTACCGCCCCTTCCCCGGCGACCTGCTTGGCCCCCTGCTCAAGGGCAAGCGCGGCGTGGCGGTGCTGGAGCGCACCGACCAGCCCCTGGCGGAGGACCTGCCCATCATGCGCGAGGTCCGCGCCGCCCTCTCCAAGTGCCTGGAAAATGGCATGGTCGAACGGAACGAGTCGCTCCCCTACCCGGCCTACGACAGCTACAAGGCCGGCGATATGCCGCGCCTCTACTCCGGCTGCTACGGCCTGGGCTCCCGCGACCTCCAGCCCGAGGGCCTGATCGCCGCCATCGAGAACATGCTCCCCGGCGGCCGCCGCCAGAAGTTCTTCTATCTCTCCGTGGACTTCATGCGCGAGGCCACCAATCCCAAGGACGAGATCCGCCTCCAGGCCCTCAAGGACGCCTACCCGGCGGCCGCCAACCTGGCCCTCAAGGGCAGCGAGAATCCCAACCTGCTGCCCAAGGGCGCCATCACGGTGCGCATGCACTCGGTGGGTGGCTGGGGGGCCGTGACCACGGGCAAGAACCTGGCCATGACCCTCTACGACCTGCTGGGCTTCGACATCCGCGCCAACCCCAAGTATGGCTCGGAGAAGAAGGGCCAGCCCACCACCTACTTCCTGTCCGCCGCCCCGGAGCCCATCCGCCTCAACTGCGAGTACACCTACGTCGACGTGGTCATGTCGCCGGACCCCAACGTCTTCACCCACTCCAACCCCCTGTCGGGGCTGAAGAAGGGCGGCGTCTTCATCATCCAGTCCAACCTCGGCAACGCCGAGGCGGTGTGGGCCACCTTCCCCAGCGAGGCCCGGCGCTACATCGTCGACCAGGACATCCACGTCTTCTACGTCGACGGCTTCAAGATCGCCCGCGACGAGGCCTCGGACCCGGAGCTCCAGTTCCGCATGCAGGGCAACGCCTTCCAGGGCGCCTTCTTCGCCGCCTCGCCCCTCATGGAGCGCGCCGGCCTCGACGAGAACGGCCTCTTCCAGGCCATCGAGGACCAGTTGCGGTCCAAGTTCGGCGGCAAGGGCGAGCGGGTGGTCCAGGACAACCTGCGGGTGGTGCGCCGCGGCTTCGACGAGATCGTCGAGATCAAGGACAAGCCCCTCACCGTCGGTCAGCTCATCCCCCATAAGGCATCCAAGCTGCCGATCATGCTCAAGCAGTTGCCGGAGGGCGACGGCTTCGTGGCCGATGTCCATCGCTTCTGGCGCCAGACCGGCTACTTCTACGCCACCGGCCGCGGCAACGCCAACCTGGCGGACCCCTACATGGCCATGAGCCTGATGCCGGCCTCCACCGGCGTCTACCGCGACATGACCCAGATCCGCTTCGAGTATCCCAAATTCCTGCCGGAGAACTGCACCGCCTGCGGCGGCTGCTTCTCCACCTGCCCGGACTCCGCCATCCCCGGCCTGGTCAACACCGTCGCCGAGATCTTCAACACCGCCATCCTGCGGGTGGAGAAGGGCCTGCCCACCCAGTACCTGCGCCGCGAGACCCGCAAGGTCGAGAAGCGCCTGCGGGAGCTGCTGGACGGGGCCGGCGAGGGCGCCGACACCCGCACCCTGCTCGACCAGGCGGTCCTGGAGACCCTGGCCGCCTCCGAGCTACAAGGCGACCAGAAGGCGGCCCTGGAAAAGGAGATGGGCCTGTTCCTGGAGGCCCTGGCCAGCTTCCAGTTGTCCGTCACCAAGCCCTACTGGACCAACCGCGAGAAGAAGGAGAAGGGCAGCGGCGGCCTGTTCAGCATCACCGTCAACCCCTACACCTGCAAGGGCTGCATGGAGTGCATCGAGGTCTGTGAGGACGGCGCCCTGGTGGCCGAGCCCCAGACCGACCAGGCCATCGCCGACATGCGCGCCAAGTGGGCCTTCTGGCTCGACCTGCCGACCACCCACCCGGACTTCATCCGCATCGACGACCTCAACGAGAAGGTCGGCGCCCTGGAGACCCTGCTCCTCGACAAGGCCAACTACCAGTCCATGGTCTCCGGCGACGGCGCCTGCATGGGCTGCGGCGAGAAGACCGTCATCCACCTCTTCACCGGCACCGTCACCGCCCTGATGCAGGGCCGGGTCAAGCAGCACCTGGCGGAACTGGACGACCTCATCAACCGCCTGGAGACCCACGTGCGCCTCAAGCTGGCGGCGGGAGTGGACCTCAGTGACCCAACGGCCATCGCCCGGGTGCTGAACCGACACCAGGATGCTGACCTGACCCTGGGCGAGCTGTCCAGCGAACTGGACCAGGGGCGCAAGGTCAACCCCGTCGATCCCGAGTGGCTCGGCTGGGTCACCGGCCTCCTCGGCACGCTGCGCGACCTCAAGGCCCGCTACACCGAAGCCCAGCCCCGGGCCACCATGGGCATCATCAACGCCACCGGCTGCACCTCGGTGTGGGGCTCGACCTTCCCCTACAACCCCTACCCCTTCCCCTGGACCAGTCACCTGTTCCAGGACTCCCCCTCGGTGGCCATGGGCATCTTCGAGGGCCACATGCGCAAGATGGCCGAGGGCTTCAAGGCGGTGCGCCAGGCGCGTATCGAGCTGGACAAGGGCTACAAGGCCGCCGAGCACGAGGCCTTCTTCACCTTCTTCAACTGGAAGGACTTCAGCGAGGAGGAGTGGCGCCTCTGCCCGCCGGTGGTCAGCGTGGGCGGTGACGGGGCCATGTACGACATCGGCTTCCAGAACCTGTCCCGGGCGCTGATGTCCGGCATGCCGATCAAGGTCCTGGTCCTGGATACCCAGGTCTATTCCAACACCGGCGGCCAGGCCTGCACCTCCGGCTTCATCGGCCAGGTGGCGGACATGTCGCCCTACGGCAAGGCCTGGAAGGGCAAGACCGAGATCCGCAAGGAGATGGGCCTCATCGGCATGGCCCACCGTACCAGCTTCGTGCTCCAGGGCAGCATCTCCCACATGAGCCACCTGCTGGAGGGCTACATCGACGGCCTCAACAGCCGCCGCCCGGCCCTGTTCAACATCTACGCCGTCTGCCAGCCGGAGCATGGCGTCCCCGACGACCACTCCGAGCACCAGAGCCGCCTGGCGGTGGAGTCCCGGGCCTATCCCCTGTTCCGCTTCGACCCGGACGCCGGCACCACCTTTGAGGAATGCTGCTCCATCGAGGGCAACCCCAACCTGGACGACGACTGGATCAGTTGGACCATCCGCTACCAGGATGAGGCCGGCAAGGAGCAGGAGATGTCCCTGCCCATGACCTTCGCCGACTTCGCCATGACCGAGGGCCGCTTCCGCAAGCACTTCCGTAAGGCCCCGCCGGAGACCTGGAACGACAGCATGGTGCCCCTGCACGAGTTCCTTGATTTGGACGAGGACGACCGCGAGGGCAAGTTCCCCTTCGTCTGGGGCGTGGACGGCAAGAACCGCCTGATGCGCGCCCTGGTCTCCCAGGAGCTGGTCCTCTCCTGCGAGGAGCGGCGCGGCTTCTGGCGGCAGTTGCGCGGCATCGTCGGCCTGGACCGCCAGTTCGACGAGGAAGCGGTGCGCAACCAGGCCAAGGCCGAGATGGCGCAGAAACTCACCGCCGGACTCTTCGCCCTGGCCACCGGTGGCGCCACCGGCCTGGGGTCCGGCCTGCTTGCCGACTTTGCCCCGGCGGGCGGCGGCAACGGCGCCGGCCAGGCGGCCGGTGCCAGCGGCGGCACGGCGGCCGCGGGCGGCTGGGAGCCGGTGTGGATCGAGACCCCCGAGTGCACCGCCTGCGACGAGTGCATGAACATCAACCCCAAGATCTTCGCCTACAACGACCAGAAGCAGGCCGTCATCGTCGATCCCAAGGGTGGCCCCTTCAAGGATGTCGTCAAGGCGGCGGAGAAGTGCACCGCGGGCTGCATCCACCCCGGCACGCCCTTCAACCCGGCGGAAAAGGATATCGACAAGCTCGTCGCCCGGGCGGCCAAGTATCAGTAAGACCTAACAGCCCCCGAGGAGGGTCGGGGGGCGTCTGGCGGGGGTGTCGCCAGCAAGGATGCTGGCGGCAAG